>CEUS01270773.1_pt1 | contig 63550 bp, 52 predicted proteins | sample 427031 | NCBI WGS metagenome assembly CEUS01 (sample SAMEA2622837, study PRJEB7988) | marine metagenome | biome: marine biome (ENVO:00000447); feature: marine epipelagic mixed layer (ENVO:xxxxxxxxx); material: "saline water (ENVO:00002010), including plankton (ENVO:xxxxxxxx)" | depth 140 m
AGATTCTCTAGAAAATTTTTTTGAGATGTATAACCTAAGATCAAAGCATTTTTGCTTTTTCCTTCCTCAATAATTTCTGTAAAGTCTACATGAGTAGTTATATCTTGTGCACCTACATTTTCAAAGAAGTTATAGCTCGTTGCATGGTTATAATATGACTGAATCGTGCCATTTTTTCTTTTTTTGTCATAAAGTTCGTGTTTTAAATAACCGTAATCTATAGTCAGCAAATAACCTTGATTAATAACTTCGATTGCTTTTTTAACCCATTGACTAGTGTATAAACAAACTTCACTTTCATAACCATCAGGAAACGAACTTATATTTTCACCTATTTGTTTAATAATATCTTTATTTGATACTTCACCATAAAAGGGGATGAACTTTTGTGACCAGTCTACAAAAAGCTCTTTTATACTACCGTTTATGATTTTAAAACGATGAACTGGGAAAGAATCAAAGAGCTCATTAGAAAGTATGCATCCTTTGATAGGTTTCAGGGGAATTGTTACTGACTGTATAAATGAATGCTTGTTTGCGATTGAATTAGTTTGTTTATTTATGTCGATCCCGATATATCTTATGTGATCGAAGAAAGTTGGGTGTTGGTGTTTTATGGATTCCAGAATTGTTTTGCCAAGTATTCCATTACCTGAACCAGGTTCAATTAAATAAAATTCGCTAGGATAATCTAACTTTTGCCACATTTGAAAGATTTGAGTGCCTATAACCCAACCAAATAAAGGATGTGTGTGAGGACTTGTATAGTAGTCGCCAAATTTACCTATTGGGTTTTTATTTGAGTAATAGCCATGTTTTTTTGAATAAAGCGATATCTCCATAAATTGAGCGAACGAAATTGGTCCTTTTATTTGTATGAGCTCGATTATTTCTTTTTCAACAGGATGCATAAACTAACTTCTTTGCTGAAAGAATTATTTTAATACTTCTATTTCTTGTTAGTTTTCTTCTTCGTCGTCTTCGATCTTGTCATATTGGTCATTCGAGTCATTTTCTTTGTTACTGTCGTCTTCGTCATTCGAGTTATTTTCGTTTGGAGTGGCAGATATATTTCCTGAAAGGGTTGAGGATTCTGTTTTTGATTGAGGAGATTTGTCCCAATTGGCTTCACCTATTGAATTCATGAATTCTCTAGACATATCGCAAATTTTACAGTGACCAGTACTTATTGGACCCTTAGGAGTATCAATAACCCAATGATGAGAACAGTTTTCTTGTTCGGGAGTTGTTGTCATAATTTCTCTCTAGTTTTTCTTCCATATGTATATTTTTATCATTTGGTGGGCGGTGGAGGATTTGAACCTCCGACCCCTGCGATGTCAACGCAGTGCTCTAGGCCACTGAGCTAACCGCCCTTTTCATGCTGATCTTCATATAATTATAGATTAATTTCTATTAGTTTAGAATAGATTATTTAGTTTGAAAGAATTGCCAACAATCCAGTTAGGGTAGGTAATCCTAGTAATGTTCCAATGACAACAGTGTTAGCTGCAAAATCCGGACGTGAATTAAATTCATTTGTTAAAATTGTTATTACAACTGCAGGGGGAGTTGAAGCTTGAATTAAAATTGCATTCCTGCTGATATCACTAAATCCAAACATTTGTAATAAAGGTATGGATACCAAAGTGCAAACGACAAGACGCAAGAATACTGCTATAAGAATAGTTCCTAAATTATTTATACGAATTTGGTTACTTAATTGGAATCCCAACACAATTAGCATGCATGGTATTGTTGCTTCTGCAAGCATTTTAGTTGACTTTTGTAAAGGTTCTATTGGAGTTATTCCTAATGCATTCACAACAAAACCAAGAATTGCTGCATACAAAAGAGGTTGCTTCGCGACTGCCTTTAGTGATTCGGGTATTCCTTGGGTGCCTCTTGATGCTATATAGATTCCAATTGTTGAATTCAACATAGCTTGAGTTGAAAAAAAGACTAGCGACTGATCTAGTGCTTGTTGTCCAAAAGTAAGTAATACCAATGAAAGTCCTAGGTTCCCAGAATTCATAAATATTACGCATAAGATAAATGCACTTTTTGTAGCATCATCTAACTTAAGCATTAAACTTATAATCCTTGATATCACAAACATTATAATTGTTAGCAATAAAGTAAAAAAAACGATTTCTGATATCTTACCTAACGGCATTGAACTCGAACCAATACCTGTAAAAACTAGTGCAGGTGAAAAGATGTATAGAACAGTTTGACTTATTCCATCACTAGGAGTTTTTTTCCATAGTTTCAAAACTGAACCTATAGCAACAATTATTGCAATAGGAAGGATAATTGAGTTGAATACTTGAAATACGATCACTTTTCTAACCTTGACTCATAATTATTCTATCAGAGCCACTTAAATCTTTAATAATTTTTGTTTTTTTGGCTGGCCATGTATTAACAATTTTTTCATAAAGTTCATTTGCTTGGGGAGGATTGATTTCTATTAAAAAACAACCATCTTTTTTGAGATATTTTTTTGATTGTAAGATTAAATTTTCAATTATTTCTGTTCCTTTTTCACCCCCAAATAACGCTTGGTGAGGTTCAAATTTAATTATTTCCTCCTGCAAGTCTAATGACTCTTTATTGGGAATGTATGGGAGATTTGCAATTATTAAATCTAACTTGCTATCGATACTATTTAATAGATCTCCATTTATTAAATGAATTCGTTTGGACAAATTGTAGTTATGTATATTACGACATGCAGTTTCCAAAGCTTTCTTTGATACGTCAACTGCAATTATCTTTGATGATGAGTGATGTATTGCTATTGCTATACCAATACATCCGCTTCCAGTTCCAATGTCAGCGATAAGTTGAATTGAATTTTGACGTGAATTTAGCCAGTAAAGTGCTGTATCAACTAGAATTTCTGTTTCGGGGCGTGGGATTAATACATCAGAGTTCAGAAAAAACGTCAAACCATAAAAATCCCAACTATTAATTATATAAGGTAGAGGTTCTCTATTTTTTCTTCGATCGATAATATTTTTTGCTATCTTAATTTTCTCATTTGAAATTGGAGTTTCTGGATTCGAATATATTTGAATTTTTTTGAGTTTTGTTATGTGTTCTAATATTGCTTCAGTTTCAATATTAGCATCTGAAGTTACAGCTAATAGCTCTTTATAAATGTTGTTTTGGAATTCTTTAATGGTTATTTTATGCATTTGAATCTAGTTAAAAATTTAAAGTTGAAGTTTCTAAGATCTTTTGTTTTTCACTTGTTTCCAATGCTTCAATAATTTCATCTATATTTCCTTCCATGAATTCTTCAATGTTGTGAGCAGTTATACCGATTCGGTGGTCGGTAACTCTATTCTGGGGGAAATTATAAGTTCGGATTTTTTCTGATCGATCACCTGTACCAACTTGAGTTTTTCTTTGATGGGCTAACTCTGCATCCTTTTTTTGGCGTTCTATTTCATATAATCGTGTTCTTAAAACAGTCATTGCTTTAATTCTATTTTGTTGTTGAGAGCGTTCATCTTGACAAATAACAGCTAAACCAGTTGGAAGGTGGGTTATTCTGATTGCAGTTTCAAGTTTTTGAACATTTTGTCCTCCATTACCACTTGCACGGAATGTATCTATACGTAAATCAGATTGGTTAATATCTATTTCAAATTCTTCTACCTCAGGTAAAACAGCTATAGTAGCTGTGGAAGTATGAACACGGCCACCAGATTCAGTTGAAGGAACTCTCTGTACTCTATGAACACCACTTTCATATTTGAGTTTTTTAAATACCCCAAGTCCTTTTATTTCTATAATGGCCTCTTTGATTCCACCGAGACCAGTAGCGTTAGTATTTAAAATGTCTGTTTTCCATCCGTTTCTTTGAGCATACCTGGTGTATAGCCTTAACAAATTTGCTGCAAATAAACTAGCTTCTTCTCCTCCTGCTCCAGCTCTTATTTCTACAATAGCACTTCTATCTTCGTCTGGATCTTTTGGTAAAAGATTGAATTTTATTGATTCAATCAGATTGGAAGCTTCTTGGTTTTGGTTTTCGAGATCATCTTTAGCCATTTGAATTAAATCGGAATCAGTTTCTTCAGTGAGGAGAGTTTCACTGTCTTGTAAATTCTTCTGAACCTGACGATATTGTTTTATCAGTATTATGACGCCCTCAAGATCAGAATGTTCTTTAGCCAACTTTTGCATTTGAGAGAAATCTGAAGCAACGTCAGGTTGGGCCATCATTTCAGACAATTCAGAATAGCGATCTTCAATTTCTTTCAATTTATCTTGCATAATTACTACTAAAATATCATAAATATTAAATTTATTAGATAGTTGATTATATCATAATTGAATATGAATTTATGATTTATCAGATTTAAAGTTATCAGGAAGAAAGGATAACTGAGAATCGATATTTATCCATTTGGAATTACTATTGATGGATTTTGTTGCAGTATCTCCTATTGCTACACTCATACACCCAGATAGAATGTCAGCAATAGGAACTTGTCGCGTTAAAACGCTGTTTATGAAATCGTCCATCAATGGATTGTCTCCTTCACCATGTTCATCAGATCTTCTAGTGTATGTTTTTATTGATTGGTCGGGGTGATTTGTTTGGCTGATTAGAATATTATTTTCATGTTGGCTTGCAATGATAACCCCTGAGCTCCCGTGAATAGTAAAGTGACGTTCTTGAAAATTTCCTGTAGTTGAAAAATTGTATTCTATATTCACATCGTTAAGATACTTGACATTGACTATCGCATTATCAATTGAATCCTTAGCTGTCTGATACACGCATAAATCATTATTGTCATTTTCAATTATTTTTCTTTCCTCTTGGTTGAGGTAATTCCAATTCCAACCTCCAAACCTATAACTTGCTAAGCAATTATGTCTGAATTGACAATCTTTGCAGTGCATTGAGGTTCCTTCTTTTTCAATAAAAGAATTAATTCCCCCTTCTCCTGATACCCAACTTGGTTTATTTCCTATTAGCCAATTTGCTATATCTAGTGTGTGACAAGCTTTATGAACCAATAGACCGCCACTTTTTTTTACAAAACGATGCCATCTTCGAAAATAAGTAGCTCCATGATAGGACTCAACGGTTTCAAAAATTTTGATATGTTCTATTTTGCCTATTGATCCTTTATCAACGATTTCTTTCAATTTTGTGTAAAAAGGGGAATATCGGAGCATAAATCCTAGTTGGGTAACGTTACTTTTTCCTAGGGAAATTTTTGCCATATGTACTGCATCTTCAATAGTAGTTGCTAGTGGTTTTTCACAGAGAATATCCTTGCCGCTGGATAGGGCTTTTTCGAAAATTTCCCTATGAGTTGAATCAGGTGTAGTTATAATCACAGCTTCAATTTCAGGATCAGAAAGTAAATCTTCATAATTTAAATATGATTTTAAAGACATCCCAATATCTTGTTCTGCGCTACTTAACCTTAGTGGATCTTTATCTGCAATTCCAATGAGTTTTGCTTTCTCTGGAAAGGATCTTATGAAAGGGACAAAAAAATAGATGCATCTTTGTCCTGTGCCAATTATCCCTAATTTTACTGGATCCATTAGTTTTATTCCCAAGGGTTGCCGTTAAGGTTTTGAACACTTCATGGTTTGGATTCGCGTAGTTCCCGTGGTAATGAAAAAGATATATCTTCCTGAATTATTTCTCGAGTAATGATTCGATCATATCCAATCGCCTCCACAACCGAACTTACCAGAGATTCAGGGGTAGATGCTCCTGAAATAATTCCAACTTTTTTAAAATTATTTATCTTGGAAAGATCCAATTCTTTAGGATCCATAAGTAGTTGAGAAGGGACACCAAGGCTTTCTATAACATCTTTAAGCCTATTACAATTAGAGCTGTTTTTTGCTCCTATAACCAAAACAATATCACAATTTTGCGCTAATTCTCTCGCAGTTTCTTGACGGTTAGATGTTGCGTAACAGATATCGTTTCGTAATAAAACACTAGGGAATTTCTTTACAAGAATGTCGGCAATTTCTTGAGTATCGCTAACACTTAATGTTGTTTGAGTTAATATTACTACTTTAGTAGGGTCTGGGACTTGTACGTCATAAGCATCTTTTTTATTCTCAATAACAATTGTTTGTTCCGGAGCTTCACCATATGTGCCTACTATTTCCGGGTGATTTTTGTGTCCAACTAGAAGTATCGTATATCCCTTTTCGGAAAATCTTTTTGATTCCGAGTGAACTTTTGTTACCAGTGGACAAGTTGCATCAATAACAGACAGATTCCGCATGTCAGCTTCTTTTTGAACAGAAGGGGAAACTCCGTGTGCTGAAAAGATTACTAGACTTGAATCTGGAACCTCGCTTAATTCTTCGACGAAAATTGCTCCCCTTTTTTTAAGATCTTCTACAACTACTTGATTATGAACAATTTCATGACGGACATAAACCGGTGCTCCATATTTACGTAAAGCAATCTCAACTATGTCAATTGCTCTGACTACGCCAGCACAGAATCCTCTTGGTGAACCTAATAATATTTCCATAAACCACCCTGCTTAATCCTAACGTAGCCTTTTCAAGCCCGCAAGCTATAATTAATCATCTATGAATATTTATTTTGAGGGAGAGTTGTGAGAAGACTTTTGTTGGCTTCTAAAGATTTTGGATTGATTCTTAGTTCGAATCAACTAGAATTATTTGAGGAATATTTTTCTTTAATTAACGAATGGAAGTCAAAGGTAAATTTAACCAATATTACCGAAAGAGAAAAAGTAATAAATTTACATTTCGTTGATTCCCTGTCAGCTATTTTAGCACTCAAAAATAGAGATTTAAATAGACAAATTGTTTTGGATATGGGAACTGGTGCTGGTTTTCCTAGTGTTCCATTAAAGATAGCTTTTCCTAGCATGAAATTAAATCTTATAGAATCTAATCAAAAAAAAATTTCGTTTCTCAAGGATCTCATTGAAAAACTTCACTTAAGAGATGTCTTTCTTAATCATGGAAGAGCTGAGGATTTTGCACATGATCCTTTAATGAGAGAAAAATTTGATCTGGTATTTGCAAGAAGTGTTGCTAAATTAAATGTATTATCCGAACTCACCCTTCCATTTTTGGCAATAGAAGGAAAAGCAATTTTTCATAAAAGATTTCCTATAGATGATGAGTTAGAAAATTCTAAATTCTCAATAAACATTCTTGGTGGATCTAATCCTGAAATTTTTCCTGTTAATCACGCTAGTTTGCCTGATCGATCAATATTGGTGAAAATTTTGAAAACTACACCATCCCCTTTGAAATATCCGAGACGGGTGGGTATTCCAAATAAAAGACCTTTGAGTGGATAGTTTTTTAATTATGTCCTTCCAAATTGTTTTGAAATGTCACCAGATTGTATTCTTAGGATAGTTGGTCTTCCATGAGGACATGTTTCAGGTGCGTTACATTTTGCTAAATCATTGATCAAATTATTCATTTCATTGTGATTCATGGATTGACCTGCTCTTATGGAGCTATGACAAGCAATAGTCGCAGCAAGTTTTTCATGAATTATTGGGATTTTTTGGTTTTCAGATATAACATCGATGATTTCTCTGAAAACCAGATCAATATTCTTTCCACTTATTATAGTTGGTACAGATCTAATGACGTATGAGGAATTTCCGAAAATTTCAACTTCCCAGCCGTAATTGGATAAATTTTCTAGATTTTTCCTAATTAAATTGATTATGTGTTCGTTTGCACTATCAATTACTGGCTCTAGTAATCCTTGTTGGATGTTGATTTCGTCTTTTTGTTCTTGAAGTATTTTTTCATAGTTAATTCTCTCATGGGCAGCATGTTGGTCTATTAGTGTTAATTCTTTTTCATTATTGTACAAGATGTACGATTGCCAGATTTGCCCTAAAATTTTGTTTTCGTTTGAAAAGTCTTCTATTCCTGAAAAAATTTGAAATTTATGAGTTGTCCATTCATTGGATTTTGAATTTGAAATATGTTCGTAATCATTAATCTTTCCACTTGATAAAGCTATGTTTTCAGCTGGCCATGAAATATCTTTTTGTATTGATCCAGATACAAAATTTGTAATTGATGATGTTTTGATTAATTCTGCTCTAATTACGTTACTAATTATTCCTAGGAGTTCATTTTGCTTGTGTATTCTTACCTCAGTCTTTGCTGGATGTACATTTGCATCAATCTCCTTTGGCGGTAATTTGATGGATAGGCTTACTACTGGATATCTTCCTATAGGTAAAAAACCTCTGTATGCATTAGTGATGCTATGCGTGATATTTCGGTTCAGTACTGGCCGACCATTTATAGATATATTGATATATTTTCTATTGCTTCTACTGATTGACGGAGGGCTTACAAGAGCTTCTATATCTATGAGTTCATTATATTCTCTAATAGATATTAGGGATTCTGCTGTTTTTACTCCGTAAAGAGCAGTTATAACTTCTCTATGGTTATTCATGCCATAAGATGACAATAAGGTTTTACCATCACTTTCAAGTGAGAAATCTTTTTCTGGGTAGTTTATTGCGTATGGTGTAACTACTGATTGAATTTTACCTATCATAGATCTTGTTGAACCCATGAACTTTAGGCGTGCGGGTAGATTAGAGAATAAATTAGTTACTGAAACGATAGTTCCTTCATTGCCCATCCAAGGTTCCCAGTATACTAATGAGCCTTTTTGTCCTTGGAGTCTAGTTCCGGTAGTTTCATTTTTCGCCCGTGTATGAATTTCTATTTCAGACACTGAAGAAAGAGAATGCAGGGCTTCTCCCCGAAAACCAAGAGAAATGATATTTTCTAAATCCTTTTCAGTTTGTATCTTTGAAGTCGCATGTCGTTTAAATAATGAATGGATATCGTCTTGGGCTATACCGGATCCATTATCAAGTATTGTTATTTGATTGAGTCCACCGTTTGCTATTTGTATTTTAATGGTTGAACTATCAGCATCAATGGAATTTTCAACAAGTTCTTTAATTGCCGATGCTGCATTTTCTACTACTTCACCTGCAGCTATCTGAGCAGCTAGAAATGGTGTCAAAATTTGTATACTCATAGTGAGTTTATCGCATCAGTCTTTGTATAACCCTAGAGGTCTTGGTCTAAACGCGTGATCATCTGATGAACCAGTTTCGTCATATATTGATATTATGTTGTACATATGTTCCATTTCTCTGTCATAGTTGTCACCTGCAAAGAAAGCTTTTATAAGCCCTCCACCTAAAGCTGAAACTATTTCTTCGTGATCATCTACTACGAAATCAGGGTACACATCAATTTCTCCCTCATTGAATTTTTTCTTTACGAGTTCCTCGAAATCATCTATTGGTTTTGAGGAAACGCCAGCAATATATTCAGAAAGTCCTAATTTTTCTACTTCACTTGATCTGTTACCTAAACCAGACCATATGTATAGTGTGTGACCATCATCAATAAGTTGCTCGAAAGTTTCTATTACTAGAGGTCGAAGAGTACCTGTAAGGCCGATAAGTGTGTAATCCATGTCAAAAAATATATTCAATTAGCTTTTGGTCTCCTTTGAAAATATGAAAGTTATGAAGCACTTGTACAATTCTACTCTATCAAAATAGCTTAATTGATGGAAGAAGAAAATACCTTTAAGGTTATTTGATTTCTGTGCACAGTCTTAGTATAGTTGTATTGTATGATAATGGAAGTATTGCTAACTAGCAGTATTGTTGTACATTCAAAAATAAATCCTGGAGGGTTTCTTGCCAATAGTTATCAGTTTTGATATTGATGGAACACTAGAAGTTGGTGATCCCCCAGGAATAGTTACAATGGATATGGTTAGGCGTGCAATTGCACATGGGCATATTGTTGGTAGTTGCTCTGATAATACAGTTTCTAATCAGATAGAACTTTGGGAAGAACATCAAATTAATGTGGCCTTTACCATATTAAAGCACAATCTTGACGATGTTAAAGAAAGATTCGAGGCGGAGAAATATTTTCATTTGGGGGATACCTTTATGGATAAATATTTTGCTAATCAATCTGGATTCGAATTTATTGATGTAACCGATAAAAGCGATTCAATTTGGGAGCCATTTCAGCCATATCTTTCTGATATGGACCCTTGGTGGATAGATCCTTTGCCTGACATTAATTAGTTTTATCCTGCAATCTGGTTATTCTTTCGCGTAATTCATTTAATAGATTTATTGCATCGATTGGCTTCGTTTCAGCTATGTCTATAGATTTTAGTTTTTGAATTATTCCCATCAACTCTTTCGGAATTGAATAACTGTCTGTCGATTGAGATTCTTTTTCAGGTAGGTTATTTTCTGATTCGAATAGTTTTAATAGTTCAAATGCCCTTTGTGTAACTGTTTTTGGTAATCCAGCCAATTCGCCAACTTGAATACCATAGCTTTTATCAGCTTTCCCAGGATATATTTTATGAAGGAATATAACTTTTCCATTTATTTCTTCAACAGCAACATTTTGCAATACCAATTTAGAGAGTGACTCTTCAAGCTTGGTAAGTTCATGGTAGTGAGTTGCAAATAAAGTTTTAGATCCTAAGTTTCTTGATTCGTGAATATGTTCAGCTACGGCTTGAGCAATTGCTAATCCATCGAAAGTACTTGTACCTCGTCCAATTTCGTCAAGAATTATTAATGATTTTGTAGTAGCCTGACTTAATATCATCGCAGTTTCAACCATTTCCACCATGAAAGTGGATTGTCCAGTTCCTAAATCGTCCTGGAGGCCTACGCGTGTAAAAATCCTATCTGCAATATCTATACATGCATACTTAGCCGGGACGAAAGAACCTATTTGAGTCATTAATTGTATTAACGCTACCTGTCTAATATAGGTGGATTTTCCTGACATATTAGGTCCAGTGAGTATGACTAAAGATGATTGATCATGATCAAGTTGCGTGTCGTTTGGAATGAATGTCCCATTAGGTATTAATTCCTCTACAATTGGATGTCTGCCCTCAATAATAGTAGTGCTAGAGGAGTTGCTGAGAATTGGTTTTACATAATTATTTTTTGTAGCTATTTCTGCTAATCCTCTGAAGCAATCTATTTCGGCAATGATTTTTGCAATAATCAGCATGAACATTGAGTTCGATGATGCTTTATTGCAAAGATCATCGAATAATTCACCCTCAATTTCATTGATTAATTTTTCAGATTCAAGTACGGATCTTTCATGTTTTTTAAGTTCTTCAGTGATGAATCTTTCTGCATTGGTTAATGTTTGTCTTCTAATATATTTTTCAGGGATTTTTTCTAAGTTAGATTTTGATACTTCAATGTAGTATCCATAAATTCTATTAAATCCTACTTTTAGTGATTTAATTCCTGTTGAAATCTGTTCTTGTTGTTCTAATTTCAGTATGTAATTTCTTCCTTCTGTAAGTATATCCTTTTCTATGTCAAGAATTTTCGAATATCCCTGATTAAAGATTGGTTTTAGTCCTGTAGAGTCCTCATTTAAAGCAGAATCAATTAGTTTAATAGTTGCCTTACAGCTTTCAACTGAATCGATAAATTCTTGCGTAACAATATTATTTGAATTTTTCAAGAGTTTTATTAACAGTGGCAAAACTTTTATGCTTTCAGATATAGATATAAGATCTCGTGGAGAGGCAGTTCCCACGAGCAATCTATTTATTAATCTTTCTATGTCGGATATTTTTGATAAATGAGAGGAACTTTCGTTGAGAGCCATTCGATGATTTGTAAACCATTCTACAGAGTTTAATCGATTTTCTATTTCCAATCTGTTAAGTAAAGGTTGGCCAATCCATTTGTTGAACAACCTACCTCCCATAGGAGTCTTAGTTGCATCAATGGTGTTTATGAGAGCTTTTCCTCCACCAAAACGACCACCCTGAAACAATTCTAAGTTTCTTTTTGTTTGGACATCTAGAATCATATACTCCTCAGTTGAGTAATATTTAATAGTTTTGATTTGTGGGATTAGGTTCATTTGGGTTTCTCTTAAGTAATCTATTGCATTAATACTAGCTTGTAGGGCTAAAGGGGACTTTTCTAACCCAAAATCCTCCAGGTCTTTAATATTGAAATGTTTTAGCAATTTCGTTTTTGCTTTTTGATAGGAGGAATGATGTTTAAGTATAGATATGGGTATTTGTAATTCTATTTCTCTTAGGAGCGATGACATTTGAGAATCATTTGATAGGAGAATGATTTCTTTTGGTTCTATTCTATCTAATTCTGTGATTAATTTTTCTATAGATATTTGAGTTGTAAAAAAATTCCCTGTTGAAATATCAGTGTATGCTATTCCTACATCATAATTTTGGCTTACAATAGCCAAGAGATGGTTACTATTATTGGGATTAAGTAGATTAGGTTCGATAATAGTGCCTGGAGTTATTTTACGGACTACTTCTCTTTTAAATAAGCTTCTTGTTTCATCAGCTACACCTGTTTGTTCGCATATAGCTACTTTGTGTCCTTGTCGAATTAATCTAGGGAGATATGAATCAAGGGCATGATGAGGTATTCCTGCCATTTTTACTCTTTGCCCCTTGCCCATTTCGCGTGACGTCAAGACAATATCAAGTGATTGAGAAAGTTTCTCAGCGTCTTCATCAAAAGCTTCATAAAAATCTCCCAAACGGAACAACAAAATACTGTCATAATGTTGACTTTTTACTTCTAAGTATTGTTTCCGTAATGGTGTGACTTGTTCCATAAGTATTCATTATAAGTGAAAATAATTTGATGGTCTCTCGGTAAATAAAAAGATTAAACTTTCAAACTCATTGAAGATTATAAAGAATTGTGATTATTATCAATACTTTTAATAAAGGTTAATTCTTTAGAGCTAAGTTGTGCTTTTTCTAGGAGATCAGGTCTATTTTTCTTTGTTCTTTTTATGGATTCTTGCTTTTTCCAAGTTTGAATTTCTTTGTGATTTCCAGACCTTAAAACTTCTGGTACAGAAAATCCTCTGTATTCATGAGGACGCGTATATGATGGACTTTCTAAAAGATTATTTTCGAAAGTTTCATTCATTGTTGAGCTTTCGTCACCCAAAACTCCAGGAATTAATCTTGATATCGCGTCAATAATTATCATTGCTGGTAATTCTCCGCCTGTTAAGATGTAATCCCCAATACTAATGCTTTCTGTTACAAGATTTTCTTCTACTCTCGCATCGATCCCGCCGTAATGTCCACATATAAAAATCAAATTCGATTTTGTTGCCAAATCAAGTGCTATTGATTGATTGAATGGTTTTCCCTGTGGTGATAATAGAATGATTGGAATCTCATTGGTATTAATTGATGGATTGGTTGACTTATATTGTTTCTTTACATCTTCTACGCAATCGAAAATAGGTTCAGGTTTCATAATCATTCCCGGACCTCCACCATATGGTGCATCATCTACCATTTTATGACGATCTTTTGCGTAGTCTCTGATGTTAAATATATCAACATTAAGAATTTTTTTATCAATTGCTCTCTTTAGTATGCTCTCAGACATTGGGGAAAAAAACATGGAAGGAAATAAACTTAATATTGAAATGTTCATTTTTTCTCCAATGAGATTTAATTCTCAATTAAGAAATTAATTTGTGTGATTTTCTATTTGTTGTGACATAGTTTCAAGTATGTGAGGTATTAAATTTTGAATAACACTTAATGACTCTTTTGCACCTTGAGGACTTCCTGGAAGGTTAATTATAAGACAACTTCCAAGTGTTCCTGAAATACCACGACTTAGTGATGACATAGGAGAAAATTTATACGTTTCTCGTCGCATTAGTTCTGAAAGCCCTATTGATTTTCGATCTAAAATTTTCTCCGTAGCTTCTGGAGTGACGTCATCTTTTCCGAAACCTGTACCACCTGTAGTAAGTATCAAGTTTGTTAATTCTGACCAATTAATGAGAGTTGCTGTTATTAATTCAAAATCGTCAGGTATAATTTTCTCTAATGTGACATTAAAATCTTCCGAAGAAATCATGTCACGTAATGTAGGTCCACTTTTATCTACCCGATTACCTGATGAACCTGATGTGCTTATTGTTAAAATACCTACTGTGTACAATTCAATGCTCCAAATATTTACGCCATCGTATCACAATAATTATAAAATTTAAAATTTTTTGAGAAATTAATTAGTAATTTTTTGAAATGAATTGACAAATTTTTTGCATACCACTACAGTAGTGACAGTTTACTTCTGGGTGCTTTGCATTTAAGGGTGAATTTGTTGATGGATAATGAGTTTCAAGACGTCTCAGCTGATAGCTTTCTTGGATCCCATGAGCCTGTAATGGTTGATGAGGTTCTTCATTTCCTCAATATTTCGCCTTCCGGAAATTATATAGATTGCACTCTTGGAGGTGGTGGACATTCGATTGCTATACTTGATTCTACGGAATCCTCTTCCAGGATTCTTGCTTGTGAGGTTGATATTGATGTATTTAGAAGTTCCTCCCTTAAATTCTCGGAGTATAGTAAGAGAATAAAAATAGTTAATGATAGTTATGTAAATGTCAGTGTTATCGCTGAGAGGGTTGGTTTTTCTAAGGTTGATGGAATAATTTTTGATCTTGGGGTATCTAGTATGCACCTTGATGTTGGATATAGAGGCTTTAGTATTATGAGGGATGGCCCATTGGATATGAGATTTAATTTATCACAAAATCTTACCGCCTATGATGTTGTTAATTCCTATAATTTTTCTGACTTAGAACATCTTTTACGAATGTATGGTGGTGAAAAAAAATCCCGTCAGATTGCACGTGAAATCATTCAGAACAGGCCTATTTCTACAACTATTAAATTAGCTGCAGTAATATCAAAGGTATTTAATAACTGGCGTGGTCGTATACACCCTGCGACTAAATCATTTCAGGCTATACGTATAGAAGTTAATCACGAATTGAAGACTATTGAGAATGGAATCAAATCCTCAATTAATTTACTGAAATCTGGTGGTAGGCTTTGTGTTATTGCTTATCATTCTTTAGAAGTTCAAATTATACGGAATATTTTTAGGGAAGCTACATTGGATTGTTTATGTCCTAGATGGTTCCCAGTATGTAGGTGTGATCATAATCCATCATTAAAGATTATTACACAGAAAGCAGTTACGCCTACTTTGGAAGAAGTGAAGAAAAATCCAAGGTGTAGATCTGCCAGCCTTAGAGTGGCGGAACATATATGAGATGGAGGATTGCTCTGTCTATCGATATTTGCTATGTCAGGAATTATGAGGGTGTTAGCCAATCACTGTCATCCCCCCTCGGTTGGCACCCTTATGGTTCCTGGTTAGCTTAAGGGTTAGTTTAAGAATTACTCACAGTATAAAATTATGCTGAAGAGTCATTAAGAGCCATTTTTCTGTCAGGATTGACAGTGAGAAAGGGGCACGATAAATGCCAAAGAATGTAATAGTTTCAGTTGTTGATGTGGGCACATCAAAAATTTCAACACTAGTAGCGAATGCTCTTCCTGGTGAAAAACCTCGACTTATAGGTGTAGGATTTTCTAATTCTTCTGGAGTAAAAAAAGGTGCAATCGTTAACGTTGAGGAAGCTGCGAATTCTATTAAATCATCCATTGCGGAAGCCTCTCGTTCTGCAGGAGTTGATATCTCTAGTGCTTATGTTTCAACATCGATGAGTCAAGTTGAAATCTTTCCTCGGTGGGGTTCAGCTAGATCAAGTGAATACAATCTACCTCTTGGATATGATGATATTGAAAGGGCAGTTGATGCATCATATCCCGGTGACCTTTCTCCTGAGAAATATTTGATGCACATAATGCCCAGACTTTATGTGGTAGATGGTCTGACAGGTATAAGAAATCCTGTGGGTATGCACGCTATAAAACTTGATGTGGAAACACTATCAGTAGTAGGAAGTTCTACGACTATACAGAATTTAATCCATGCAATACGAGGTTCAAAAGTAAAGGTGGATGGGGTAATTTTCTCTCCTTTAGCTTTGGGAGAGTCAGTCTTAAGCCGAGATGAAAAGGAAATTGGTGTTTTATCTATTGAAATCGGTGGAGGAGTTACCTCAGTTTCAGCGTTTCAGGGAGGATCACTTTGGAATTCGTCTGTATTACCGGTTGGAGGACAACAGTTTTCGAGTGATTTAGCAGTAGCTCTTAATGCTCCGTATGACATAGCCGAAGATGTAAAAATCAAACATGGTCAAGCAAATATGGACGGAATTGGTACAGATGAACAAGTAGAAATAGAAGCTTTTGGTGATAAGAGGACTGTTCTTGTAGAACGTCGTGAATTGTGTAGATATTTACATGATAGAGCAGAAGAACTTTTCAAGCTTACTAGAATCAAAATGGAAGAATTTGGTTTTCCAAATGTACCTCCTGCAGGAATTGTTTTATCTGGTGGAGGTGCACTAATGCCGGGTATAGATAGGGTAGCAAGAAGAGTCTTTTCTGCACCTATAAGAATAGGGTCCCCAAAAGGAGTTGATAATCTTCCAAGCGGAATGGAGTCTCCTGAATATGGATCTTCAATAGGAGCTCTTTTATGGGTAGGTAAAAATGAAGATGGAGTAGAACGAAATAATGTTTCCATGAGATTTACAAATGGCTCGAAAAGAGGCACTAGAAGTCCAGTGAGTTGGCTTCGAGGCCTCGTTAAAGGTGTAGCTTTATAAAAAACAATAAGTAGAACCTATAATTGTAGATATTAAGGAGGGTCACATGACCAATCAGGGACAATATAATTCACAAGATTTTAATCCTTCTGGTGGCACGCCGGTAATTAAAGCAATCGGTGTTGGTGGTGGTGGTTCAAATGCAGTAAATCGAATGTTTAAAACTCCTTTGGAGGGAGTCGAATATATTTCGGTAAATACTGATGTGCAGGCTTTGTATCGTGCTTCGACACCAAAAAAAATCCAGATTGGAGAGCGGTTAACACGAGGACTTGGGGTTGGAGGTGATCCTGAGACCGGCAGAATGGCTTCAGAAGAAAGCCGTGAAAATCTTGGAGAATTAGTCAAAGGAGCGGATTTAGTATTCGTTGCTGCAGGTATGGGTGGTGGAACTGGAACTGGCTCTGCCCCATTAATTGCGGAATTAGCAAAAGAATCCGGGGCTCTTACTGTAGGTGTTGTAACAAAACCATTTGATTTTGAGGGTTCTAAACGTAGAGGTCAAGCAGATGAAGGAATTCATAAACTGCGAGAGAAAGTTGATTCTCTAATTGTTATTCCCAATGATCGATTAGCAACATTCAGTGATGAGAAGATTACTATGGCAAATGCATTTGCACTTGCAGATGATGTTTTAATTCAAGCAGTTCAAGCTATTGCTGAACTAGTTACAACCGCAGGTGATATTAACCTTGATTTTGCTGACGTGAAGAGTGTTATGTCGCAAGCTGGACCATCTTGGCTTGGTATAGGTCACGGACATGGAGAAAAACGAGCAATTATGGCTGCGAAAGACGCGATAGCATGTCCTTTGTTAGAAGTTTCTATTGAAGGCTCCAAGGGAGTTTTATTTAACATTACTGGTGGAGATAATCTCACTTTAGATGAGGTTCGTGCTGCTTCAGATACAATTAGCCAAGTAGTTGATCCGGATGCAAATATCTTTTTTGGAATGGTTACAGATCCTACCATGGAGGATCAAGTAAGGATAACTATTATTGCTACAGGTTTTCCTTCAAGTGAATCATACAATGAGCTACGTGATCAAGAATTAGCCACACTTGTTTCTGGTTCTGTTTTTGGGAATCAGGAGCCTGATATTGACTTACCTCCATTTCTACGTAATTCCTCTATGGCCCGTCGAAGACTTACTAGCCGTCTCAACGGGTTCTAGCCTCACTTAACACCTGTTCTGCGCAGAACAGGTCTTCTGGGCCGCCTTGGCACCCCTCCCAAGGTGGCCCAAAACATATCCTTTCAATTTTTTCTATGCACATTGCTTTCTTGCATCTATAATTAAAACGTTGATTATAAGTGGTTTGTTCCCATGACTTTTTATAGATGATACCGAATCATATGATGAGATGAGTTATAAAATGAATTCCTTCGCTCCTAATGATCCAATATCTTCTTTTGAAGCAGTAAGTTGGTTTTTTGAAGAAGCTGCTAATTATTTACAACTAAGTGATGGTATTAAAGATTTATTGCGAAATCCGTGGAGGGTGATTCATACGCAAGTTCCTGTAAGAATGAATGATGGGAAGATTAATGTTTTTCAAGGTTATCGTGTTCAACACAACGGTGCTAGAGGTCCCTATAAGGGAGGAATTCGTTTCCATCCCGATGCTACAAGAGATGATGTAACAGCTTTATCCTGTCTTATGACATGGAAAAATGCCTTAGCTGATGTTCCATTTGGTGGTGCTAAAGGGGGTGTTCAATGTGATCCTAGCAAAATGGATTTAGTTGAATTGAATTCTCTAACGCGCCGTTTTACCCAAAATATAGAACATATATTGGGACCGAATAGAGATATACCTGCTCCAGATATGGGTACTAATTCTCAAGTTATGGCCTGGATGATGGATGCATATGGGCAAATTAATGGACATACTCCATCAATCGTCACAGGAAAACCTATCGAATTAGGTGGTTCATATGGTCGTGAAGCTGCACCTGGTAAAGGAGCCGTTATAGCACTTTCCGTTTGGGCCAAATTGGTTAATTACGAATTAAAAGATCGAAAAGTAGCTATTCAGGGTTTTGGTCAAGTTGGTAAAGCAGCTGCTGAGAACTTAATTAAATTGGGATGCATAATTGTGGCTATCAGCGATGTTAATGGAGGTATTTATAATAGTACTGGCTTGAATATTGATAGATTAAATGAATATTTCCAAGAAAATCAAACTGTTGTAGGTTTTGAGAGCAGTGATGCTGTGAGTAATAGGGAACTTATCGAATTGCCTTGTGATATATTGGTTCCTGCTGCAATTAGTGAAGTAATTAATAGTCGCAACGCTAATTCGATAAAAGCAAATGTAATTCTTGAAGGTGCAAATTATCCCGTAACACCTGCTGCTGATAAAATTTTAAATGAATCTGGAGTTGCTATATTGCCTGATATCTTAGTGAATGCAGGCGGAGTCATAGTTTCATATTTTGAATGGGTTCAAAATACACAACAATTTCGTTGGACTGAAGAACACGTTAATCGTGAATTAGAAAGATATATAAACGATTCAGTTAAGACAGCATACGCTTTATCTGGATCTGTTCAAACACTTAGGCATGCATCATATATAGTTGCTGTTGAAAGAGTTGCAAGAGCTGTGGAATTAAGAGGCTTTGTTTAATTATTAAGGTTGAACAAGCATCCTAAGTGTTCCCTCATTTTCCTTGCGTTGATTGAGAATTTTATGTCCAGAATTCTCAGCCCATACAATGACATCATAAATGTTAAGAATTCCTGGGATTACAACTTCAATTAAGCTGCTGTTATCCTGTTTTATTTGTTCAGATAGAGCTGCAATAATTCCAGCACAGTTTTTACCTGTCCCATCTATAACTATCCATCCTGAGGTATTTGATGAAACAAGGTTATTTACTTCTAGTGGATTTTGTAAAACATCTATCTCACCGAATTTTCTTAATTCTACCTGATGTTTAAATTCTGCAACTGATTCCCAATATACTCCATTATCTCGATCACCTCTTGAACAGACAGCACCTCTCACACCAACTATATCAGGATTAACTCGTGCTAATTCATCTAAATCTGACATCTTTAGATGTCCTGATAAAGCTGTGCTCATTCCATCGGATTTTCCTTCCATTACCATGTCTTTAAGTTCGGATTCTGGAATGAAGTCAAATAAATTTCTACCATCCTTGGTTAAAGTGTCTATTAACCAACCATCACAATTACCATCACGTGCTAGTTTTGGCATTAAATGAGGATCTAATCCCCCTTTGTATAAAACGTTATCAGCAAAAAGCGAACCTATTAACTTTGTTTCTGTTCCTTCCAATGCTTCTTTTGATGCTTGTAGTATTTCAACAGATTTTTCATATTCTGCTTGCATAAATCCTACTTTTACAGAAGTTGCATTCATTTTTCCAGCAGCCCAAACTGCCATAGCTACAGTCCCTTCCTGATTTGGAACTACGCCTAGAGTTAGAGATGCATGTATTTCAGAAGGAACTGCATCTCTAACGCTTTTAAAAATAGTAGGTTTTGCAGATCCAACTAAAGCTTCTTGTAAATTTTTTACATCTATTATATCTGCATGGCCTTGCATTGCTTGCTTAGCTTCATGAAGATTTTGGACACTTACCATTAACATCATAATTATGCACCTGCTATTTGTTTGATAGGATGGCCTATTGCCAACAAGTCGTTTTCTAATTCTAATTTTTCTGTATGATCAAAAGGCGTCAGTGGTGGTCGAGGATCTCCTGCAGCCATACCCATTAATTCTGACCAGTATTTACATAAAGTTACTGGAAGCACACCACCAAATTTCTGTACAGTTCTAGGCCACCATTTATCTGAAACTTCTTTAACGGCTTTTACGTGTGTATCATAGAACTTTTTATCTATTAATCCTTCTGATGCTTTGTTAATAAATTGTACATAATAATTGTTTTCCTTGGTATCAAAACGCCAATCAGAGGTATTTGCGAACATAACTTGTTGGTGGAAACCCAGCTCCTCTTGTTTGAAATAAATCCACTCATCAGGAGTGCTTATTACTTTTTCTTTTCCTATAAGCATGTGAGTGTCGAGAGATATTTGTTGATTAAAACTTGCTTCTTTTACTCCAACTACATTAGAAGGTTTACATACTTCTTTGAGTCCTTCAGGACTCATAACAATTCCAAATTGTGGAGAATTATAAAACATAATTGCCAGATTAGTATTATTTGCTAGAAGTTCCGTATACTCTACTACTTGTTTCTCAGTCTTTGTAGCGAAATAAGGTGCAGCAAGTATTAGTAAATCAATACCAATCTCCTCAGCATATTTGGCTAAGTTTAGCATATCTTTATAAGAAGTATGTGTAACATGAGCTGCGGTAAGCCAGTTGCCACGAGCTTCATCACTTAGAATTTCCATCACATTAAAACGTTCTTCAAGCTCAAGGCTCCAGAATTCGCCCATACCCCATGTGCATCCTCCACCTTTTGTTCCCAATGAGCGAATGTGTTTAATATTTTGACGAAGGCCTTGTTCATCTAGTTCATTGTCTTTTCCAAAGGGAGTCATTAATGTGGTCCATTGACCTTTAAGATTTTTCCATGCCCATTCCTGTGCATCTTGTTTGTCGTAATTGGCCATTTTCCCCCCTTGAATTTATTTAAGTTTCTAGATTGAGTGTAGTCAGGTTTAAACCGGAGTGTCAAGCTAAAATGTAATGATTAATTCATTAAATAATTTATTTGTGGTCTTATTGTGTATCCCTGATCATCAATTTTTGCGCGCATAATGGATACTGCAGTTCTGGCAGTATCCATTGATGTAAAGCAAGGAATCCTTTGTTCAACAGCTGCTCTTCGAATATAAAACCCGTCACGCATAGGTTGTTCCCCACCAGATAATGTGTTTATTACGCAATCTACATTCGCATTGAGAATTAAGTCCAGAACATTTGGATTCCCTTGGTCTAGTTTCGATACTTCCTTTATATCATCATAGCCCAAGCTTCTTATGAAATTTGCTGTTCCCTCAGTAGCATAAATTATGTAATTCGAAGCAATTAAATCGTTGATTAAATTTTCAGAATCTTTTTTATCTCTATCAGCTATACTTAGAAGTATTGATCCGTTTTGTTTAAGCATTAATCCAGAAGCTATAAGTGCTTTTGCAAGTGCATTTTCGTAAGTTTTGTCAATTCCCATCACCTCACCAGTAGATTTCATCTCTGGTCCAAGATGGGTATCAACTCCAGAAAGTTTGGCCATAGAAAAAACTGGTGCTTTTATTGCTACAAGGGGTTTACTTGAAAGTAAACCTGAAGTATATCCCATTGAGCGTAATTTTTTGCCAATCATTATTCCACTTGCTAATTTTACCATTGGGGTATCAGTTACTTTTGATATAAATGGTATAGTTCTGCTAGCTCTTGGATTGACTTCAATTATATAAACTTTTGGGGTATTTTCATTCCTCATAATTATGTATTGAATGTTCATTAATCCTTTAATTTCCAGTCCTAATCCTATCTTTATTGTATAAGAGGTTATTTCATCTATTATTTGTTGGGAAATTGTTTGAGTGGGATACACTGCCATTGAGTCACCACTATGAACTCCAGTTCTTTCTATATGTTCCATAATTCCAGGAATTACTACTGTTTCCCCATCACAAACTGCATCAACTTCACATTCGATACCTTCAAAATATTTATCAATTAGAATAGGTCTATCAGGACTTGCTATCAGTCCCTGCTCTATGTATTTTTCTAACTCAAATATGTTATAAACTATTTCCATAGCTCTACCACCCAGAACGTAGCTAGGTCTTACTAAAACGGGATACCCAATATTTTCCGCTACAGTTATTGCTTCTTTTAGATTGGTAACAGTAGCACCTGGAGGTTGAGGTAACCCATTTCTTGATGCAAATTCCTCAAATTTTTTTCTATCAGATGCAATATCAATAACTTGAGCAGTAGATCCTAAAATTGGAAGTTCAACATTATTGAGTTTTTGTGAGAGGTTTATTGAAGTTTGTCCACCAAACTGAACTACTGATTCAGGTAAAAAATTTGAGGTAGAGTTAGTTTCATTATCTATAATATCCCTTAAGCTTTCTTCGTCTAATGGTTCAAAATATAATCGATCACTAGAATCAAAGTCTGTAGAAACGGTTTCAGGATTCGAATTAACAATAATGCTTTGACGGCCTTGCTCTCGAAGAGAGGAAGCAGCGTGTACAGAGCAGTAGTCAAATTCTATTCCTTGTCCTATACGAATAGGGCCACTTCCTATTACTATTGCTTTTGGTTCAGGTAATGGGAGGGCCTCGTTTTCTTCTTCATAGGTGCTGTAATAATAGGAAGTTATTGACTCAAATTCACCCGCACATGTATCTACCATTTTATATACAGGAGTAATTCCCATAGATTTACGTAGATTCCGTACATGCTCAGCAAGACCTTCTGCAATTCCTAAATTTGCAAGCTGAACGTCTGAATAGCCCATTCTCTTTGCATATAGTAAGAATTTGGAGTCAATAGACGTTTCAGGGTTTTCCATAACATATTTTTCGATATCAGTAATGTTTTTTATAGATTGAATAAACCAAAAGTCAATAAATGTCTTTTTACTGATTTCCTCCACACTTGCACCTCGTCTTAATGCAGCTGCTAATGCCCATATTCTTTGATCTGTGGGAGGAAATAATGGAAGTTCCTGCCATGAATCAATAGATTTCCAATCAGGGTCTTCCCATAATAGACTTGTTTCAGTTTGTTCTAGCGATCTAATAGCTTTTTGTAACGCGGATTCGAAACTTCGATCAATAGCCATTACTTCACCTGTGGCTTTCATTTGAGTGTTAATTTGTCTATTCCCAGAAGGGAATTTATCAAAAGGCCATCTTGGAATTTTGACTACGCAATAATCTAATGCAGGTTCAAATGCAGCTACAGTTTGTCCTGTAACGGAATTTTGAATTTCATTTAATTTTTTGCCAATTGCAATTTTTGCTGCAACTCTAGCAATTGGATATCCTGTGGCTTTTGACGCAAGAGCAGAAGAACGACTCACTCTAGGATTCACTTCGATAACATAATAGTCAATTTCTTTAGTAGGCCTTGAGTTTTTAGCAAGTTCAGCTGCAATTTCTTGGTGTGGAGCTAAAGCTAACTGAACATTACAACCACCTTCTATCCCTAATGCACGAATTATTTTTATGCTTGCTGTTCGCAAAGTTTGATATTCTTTATCTGATAAGGTTTGGGATGGAGCTACTACGATACTGTCACCAGTATGGACACCCATTGGATCAAGATTTTCCATGTTACAAATAGTTATACAAGTGTCATTCCCATCGCGCATAACCTCATATTCAACTTCTTTCCAGCCAATTAGTGATTTTTCCAATAATACTTGATTGATAGGACTAGCATTAAGGCCAGATTGAATCACGCTTTCTAATTCATTTTCATTATTTATTATTCCTCCACCTGTTCCCCCTAGTGTGTAGGCAGGTCTTGCAATTAAAGGATAGCCTATGGAATCTGCAACTTCGATTGCATTTTTTACTGAATCCACAGTTACATTTGGAGGTTCAGGCTCATTAATTTCATGTAATAATTGCCGAAAAAGTTCCCTATCTTCGGCTTTTTGTATTGCCTCAATCTGTGTTCCGAGTAGTTGAACATTGTATTTTTCGAGGATACCTGATTCAGAAAGTTCAACAGCTAAATTTAAGCCTGTTTGTCCACCTAGAGTTGCTAATAAACCATCTGGACGTTCGATGTCGATTATTTTTTCCAAAAATGCTTTTGTTAATGGCTCTATATAAACAACATCGGCTGTTTCTTGATCTGTCATTATAGTAGCAGGATTTGAATTAACTAAAATTGTTTTAATTCCCTCTTCCCTTAGGGATTTACATGCCTGAGTTCCTGCATAATCAAATTCGGCAGCTTGACCTATAACAATTGGACCTGAACCGATTACTAGAACTTTTGAAGGGAGTGTAGACATTTATACTGTTCCTTTTTTTATAAGATTAAGAAAATTTTCAAATATATCTTTATTGTCAGTTGGACCAGGGGAAGCTTCACTATGAAATTGCAGAGTCATTATAGGAAGATCATTGTGAACTAAACCTTCAACTGTATCGTCGTTGAGATTTATATAGCTTGGAGTTAATTCATTTGGAAGGGAATTTTTGTCAACTGCATATCCGTGATTTTGTGAGGTTACGGAAACTTTTCCAGTTTTTGTATTTATTACCGGATGATTTGCTCCACGGTGTCCAAATTTTAATTTATAAGTGTTTGCCCCAAATGCCCTTGCAATGATTTGATGCCCTAAACATATTCCAAAGATAGGTAATTTAGTAGATAACGTTTTAACCATTTCAATGGTGTTATTTAACAATTTTGGATCTCCTGGACCGGGCGATAATAAAAGCCCATCAGTTTTTAATTCGAGAATATCTTGAGCAGTACTGGTATGTGGGAGTGTAATTATGTCGCAACCTAGGGATTTAAGAATTCTTTGAATGTTAAATTTTACTCCGTAATCGAGAATAGCAATTTTAGTAGGAGAATTGTTAGGGTAGTGCGAGTCTGAAATGGAGGAATAGGTTGTTTTTGTGCTAACTTTCTCAACTAGGTTAAGGTTTTCATAATGTGTAGCTATTTTTAGATTTTCAATAATTTTTTCAGTTTGATTTTCAAAAGCTATTGCACCCATCATAACACCAGAAGATCGCAATTTTTTTGCTAAGGAACGGGTATCAATCCCATGAATTCCTGGGACGCCTTCTTTTTTTAAGTAATTATCAAGTGTCATTGCACTAGAAGAATGGCTTGGGTAGTCACATAAATTTCGGATTATTAATCCAGATGCTTGAATTTTTTCTGATTCAATATTGGTGTCACTTATTCCATAATTTCCTACGATAGGGTAGGTAATAGTAATAATTTGCCCAGCAAAAGAAGGATCTGTAAGCATTTCTTGGTAACCTGTCATTCCTGTTGTAAAAACAACTTCTCCGTAACCATTTTCTAGGCTTCCAAACCCTTCTCCTTGGTATACGGTTCCATCTTGTAAAATTAAGTTTGCAATTGGGGCATCTGATAAAATTTTCAAATAGTACACCTTTAAAAGTATTTATTTATCTTCGTAAACAATTTCGCCATTTCGAATCGTATAAGCTATCTTACCTTCTAACTCCATTCCATTTAATGGAGTATTCTTTCCTTTTGACAAAAAAGTATTTGAATCAACTAACCATTTTTTATTTATATTAATAATGGTTATATCTGCTACAGTATCTTCTTTTAAGGACTCTAATTCTTTCCATTTGGGTCCCAAAATTTTGACTGGTCCTGTTGTTAAACTAGATATGATTGTTTCCAAAGTAATTAATTGATTTTTAGATGCTGTCGTAAGTAAACCAATAGCAGTTTCTAACCCACTAATTCCTACAGAAGCATCTTCCCATGTAGTAGCTTTATCGAAATAGCTATGCGGTGCATGATCGGTTGCTATAGCGTCAATTGTTCCGTCATTAATCGCCTTTAGAACAGCTTTATTATCTTGCTTGCTTCTTAGAGGAGGACTTACTTTAGAATTGGTATCGTATGTATTTTTTGTTACTTGGGAAAAAATATTTGGTCCCGTAAGGTCTTTTTTTTCATTATCACCCCAACCCATTATCCAGTCTTCTGATAATAGAATGTGATGTGGGGTAGCTTCTGCGGTTATATTAATTTTCCGCTTTTTGGCATCCCTGATTAAACGGACCGAACCTTCAGTACTTATATGAGCTAAGTGAAGTTTACCCCCTGTTATTCGTGCCATTTCTATATCACGAGCCACCATCATTTCTTCAGCTATAGAAGGTGAGGAAGGTAAACCCAGACGACTTGATACCCAGCCTTCATTTATTCCTTTGCCGGTAACTAATTCAGGATCTTCACAATGAGTAATTATGGGTAATTCAGTTATAGTACTGTATGAAAGAGCTTCTCTGAGCAGATCGGGTCTTTTTAAAGCGTCTCCATCATCACTAAATCCTATTACGCCAGCTTGAGCTAGGTCAGACATTTCTACAATAGAATTGCCTGCACGGTTTGTAGTTATGCTTGCAATGGGTAGTATTCTAATTTTGGTGCGGTCACCAATTCTTATAATATCCCTAACTACTGGTGCATTATCAGGACAAGGATTAGTATTCGGCATGGAACAAATTGTAGTGAATCCACCCTTTGCCGCTGCTTGAGCTCCTGTAAGTATAGTTTCTTTATGTTCGAATCCAGGTTCGCGTAAATGTGTGTGAATGTCGATAAAGCCTGGACATATTACCATCCCTTCACAATCAATCATTAAACAATCATTTGGAAGAGGTTTGGGAACAGCATTTTTGGGTATTAAACTTTGTATTTTACCGTTTGATATTAGTAGACTACCTTCAAAATCTATTTTTTGTGAAGGGTCAATTATTCGTCCATTATTTAAGAATATGGATTTATTCATTAACATCCCTACCTTTATTAGTCATAAGAAGTAATATTGCCATCCTTATTGCAATACTATTGGATACTTGTTCTTGAACTACTGAATTGGTTGAATAAGCCACTTCTGGGCTGATTTCAACTCCTATATTCATTGGGCCAGGGTGCATGAGAAGAACATTAGTTGAAGCCTTTGCAAGGCGGTCAGTTGTTACTTGCCAAAGATTTGCATACTCTCTAAGGCTAGGTAATAGACCCTTTGAATGGCGTTCTGATTGTAGTCTTAAGGTCATTACTACGTCAGCATCGATTATGGCTTGATCGAGATCAGGCATAATCGATACTTTATTGAAAGGATTAGAATCAACCCTATATTGTTTTCCAAATAGATCCCAGGGAATCAGGTTTGGAGGTCCAGAAATAATTGGCTTAGCTCCTAAAGTACACAAAGCTAATAAATTTGATCTAGCAACTCTGCTATGTGCAACATCACCTACAATTAAAACTTTTTTGTCTTTTAAGGATTTCATGTGTTGAGCTAATGTAAACATATCTGCAAGAGCTTGAGTGGGATGAGCATGTGATCCATCTCCAGCATTAATTACCAGTGTTTTTTCTAAATGTTTTGCTGCCATATATGGAGCTCCAGAGTGATTGTGGCGAATAACTAAAAGATCAATGTTGTTTGATTGGAGAGTTAACATAGTGTCGTAAAAAGATTCTCCTTTTCTGGTGCTACTATTATCAACAGATAAATTTATTACGTCAGCTGAAAGCATTTTTCCAGCAGCTTCAAAAGAAATTCTTGTTCGAGTACTTGGTTCATAGAATAATGTGGCAATCGTTATTCCCTTAAGAAGAGATGATTTTTTTGGCCCAACTGTGTAAATTTTTTTCATTCTATTAGCTATAGAAAAAGTTAATTCGAAATCTTGTTGAGAGAAAGTATCTACATCCAATAAATGCGGTGTAATAACAGGACTATCTTCTCTATATACTTTATCAAAATGGTGCAAATTTTTTTGCATAAAATGCATTTAAGTAATTCTCTCCAAAATATTTTTATTATTAGTAAAATTAATCATATTGTTCCAATAAAACTTCATCTTTGGAATCAACCTCCAAAAGTGAAACTTTTATTTTTTCTGATAAAGCACTTGGAACATTTTTTCCTACATAGTCGGCTCTAATTGGCAACTGTCTATGTCCTCTGTCTATCAGAACAGCTAGTTGTATAGTATCAGGTCTGCCGATATCAATAATTGCGTCCATTGCAGCTCGAATTGATCTACCTGTATAAAGAACATCATCTACAAGAATCACATTTTGCTGGTCAACCATTTCAAAATCAGGAACAGGTAAATTTTTTAAATTTAATGGATTCTGGTGCTTATAGGTTGCATCATCTCTATATGTAGAGATATCTAAACATCCAACTGGGACATTCACGCTTTCAAAAATATTAATTAATTCAGCTAATCTTTTTGCTATAGGAAAGCCTCTTGTATGAACTCCAACTAAAGACAACTTATTTGGTCCATCTAATCGTTCAAGCATTTCATGGGCAATTCTAGAAAAAGCCCGTCGCATCTCATTCTCGTTCATAATTTGTTTAGCATTCATATAATAATTGCCCTGTATTCATTCAAATGAGAAGTTTATTTATAAAAAAACCTCGCAAATTTTGCGAGGTTTTTTATTTGTATTTTTCTTTTTAACACTTAGCTAGCCTCGCTGGACCACTTTAAAGTCTTAATAAAAAATATAACATTTTTAACATATAAACATCAACTAAAAACTAAAAAATTTATTTGCAAATGCTTTAATGATGATAAAATGAAATGTATAATCTAAATTAATAAATGCGTAAATTTATTTTATTCCTTTGTTGGTTCTATTTTATTATTCTAGGGATAATTTATATTAAATTATTACTAATTTGGTGGAATTGATGTCAAAGAAATATAGTCAAGATATCCAACAAATAATAGGTCGTGAAATATTAGATTCTCGAGGAATTCCTACTGTATCTGTTGAGGTTCATCTGGGAGATGGTTCAATAGGTATTGCTTCTGTTCCTTCTGGGGCTAGCACTGGTCGCCACGAAGCTGTTGAACTTCGAGACGGTGATCCTGATCGATTTTTTGGGTCTGGAGTTCTGAAGGCAATTTTTAATATTAATACCACTATTAATACGAGTTTAGCTGGTTCTAATGCTTATGAACAAATCAATATTGATCAGAAGCTTATAGATTTGGATGGTACGGAAAATAAGTCAAATCTTGGTGCTAATGCTACTTTGGGTGTTTCACTGGCTGTAGCTCAGGCCTCAGCTGTTTCGAAAAAAATTCCATTATATAAATATCTTGGTATGAAAGAAACAACAAACCTTCCTGTTCCACTTTTTAATATTCTTAATGGTGGTAAACATGCTCAAAACTCCACTGATTTTCAGGAATTCATGATTGTTCCATTAGGGATTAATTCATTCCCTGATGCCTTACGTGCTGGTTCTGAAATTTATTATTCTTTGAAAAAATTTCTTAATTCTGAAGGGTTAGGTTCAAATGTTGGTGATGAGGGTGGTTTTGCTCCTTCTTTAAAAACCAACCGAGAAGCTCTTGAGGTTATAATGATTGCTATCAATAATGCTGGATATACAGCTGGAAAAGATATTTATTTGGCTTTGGATGTTGCTGCAACAGAATTATTTGAGGATGGTAAATATTTTCTCTCGAGAGAAATGAAATCATATAAGTCTCCTGAAATGGTTCAGTATTATAAAGAATTGATTGAAAACTTTCCTGTTATCAGTATTGAAGATGGAATGGCAGAAGATGATTGGGAAGGATGGAGTATGTTAACTCAAATTATTGGCCATAAAGTTCAACTGGTGGGAGATGACCTCTTTACTACAAATACTGAAAGAATTCAAAAGGGGATCAATGAAAATTCAGCTAATTCGGTTTTGATAAAACTCAATCAGATAGGAACTCTTTCAGAGACTTTATCAGCTGTTAACATGACTCAAGCTGCAGGATGGAGTGCAATCATTAGTCATCGTTCAGGTGAAACAGAGGATACTTTTATAGCTGATCTTTCTGTATCTACATCCGCAGGTCAGATAAAAACCGGGGCACCTGCACGATCTGAACGGAACGCAAAATATAACCGATTGTTAAAAATTTCTAATGAAATTTACGACCACTCATCTTATGGAAGTAATGCGCTGGAGGCATTTTCGAAAAAGTTTTAATTTGATACCATATAATTATTATTACACGGGGGGTAATCGTGACAATAAAAATAGGGATTAATGGGTTTGGAAGAATTGGGCGACAAGTTTTCAAAGCGATTCAAGATAGATATCCATCGAGTTTGCAGGTTGTAGCCGTTAATGATTTGACAAATACTAATACTAATGCACATCTGCTTAAATATGATACTAACTATGGGCGTTTTCCTGGAACTGTTGAAGCGACTGAGGATAGTCTTGTAGTTAACGGGAACACAATTCGTGTTCATTCTGAGCGGGATCCAGGACTAATACCATGGGGTGAATCAGGAGTCGAAATTGTTGTAGAGTCTACTGGTGTTTTTACGGATGCAAGTAAGGCACGTCTTCATGTGCATGATACTGTAAAAAAGGTTATTATTTCTGCGCCAGCTACTGGAGAGGATCTTACTGTAGTTTTAGGAGTGAATGAAGATAAATATGATCCTGCAAATCATCATGTTGTATCGAATGCATCTTGCACAACTAATTGTGTTGCTCCTCTGGCAAAAGTTCTTAATGATTCTTTCGGCATTTCCAATGCGTTGATGTCAACTATTCATGCTTATACCAATGATCAAAGTATTTTGGATGTGGTTCATAGTGATTTGAGACGAGCTCGAGCAGCTGCTATGAATATTATACCTACAAGTACAGGTGCAGCTAGAGCAGTTGGAATAGTAATCCCTGAGTTACAAGGAAATATACATGGGATGGCATACAGAGTTCCTGTTTCATCAGTTTCGGTTACTGATCTTGTTGCCACGACCAATAAAAAAGTAAGTGTAGAAGATCTTAAAGAAGCATACGCACAAGCAGCTTCTGGTTCTTTAAAAGGGATACTTGACTACTGTGATGAACCTTTAGTCAGCAGTGATTTTAAAGAAGATACTCATTCTTGTATATTTGATGCTCCAAGTGCTATGGTCATAGGTGACAATCTGGTAAAGGTAGTTGGATGGTACGATAATGAATGGGGATATTCTTGCAGAACAAGTGACTTGTGTGATTTTATAGCTCAAAAGGGCTTTTAGGTTTACAACTTGAAGTCAGACCTCCTGACTAAACTTAACAAGCAGCAATTATTGGCTGTAACTAATGATTCAGGACCTTTACTGGTAATTGCTGGCCCGGGAAGTGGTAAGACGCGTGTTATTGTTCATCGTGTCGCTTTTCTTATCAGTGAAAAACAAGTAAAACCAGATGAAATAATGGTTGTTACTTTTACTAACAAGGCTTCCCGAGAACTTAAAGATCGATTGAATGGGTTGCTTGGTCAATATGATGCATCAAGGATTATTTCTGGAACTTTCCATTCTATAGCATCCAAAATGCTGAGAATTAATGGAGATTCGATAGGTATTGCAAATAATTTCAGCATCTATGACAGAGAAGATCAGATTTCGATAGTTAGACAAGCATGTGAATTAGTGGAAGTTGATACAAAACGCTATAATCCCTCAATTTTCCTAAGTATAATCTCAAATGCTAAATCAAAAATGATTGATCCGATATTAAACCAAGCAACTTCAGATTCATTGTTTGATAAATTAGCAGCTAATGTTTATTTAGAATATGAAAAATTATTACACGATAATCAAGCATTAGATTTTGATGATCTGCTTTTACGTGCATGTACTCTTTTTGAAAAATCACCATTGGTTCTTGCTGATCTCCAAAATCGAATAAAATATCTGCTTGTTGATGAATTTCAGGATACAAATTTTGTTCAATATAAATTTGCAAAACAATTGACAGGCGATAGTCAGAATATTTGTGTTGTGGGTGACCCTGACCAATCTATTTATTCCTGGAGGAATGCTGATCTGAGGAATATATTGAATTTTCAAAAGGATTTCAAAAATTGCACTGTAGTAAAATTAGTCGAGAATTATCGGTCAACATCTAATATTCTTAATGCATCTCAAGCACTTATCAGCCAAAACAGTAATCGAATAACTAATGATATAGAAACTTATAATCCTGAAGGAACTCCGATCGAATTGCACGTGGCAGAAAATGAATATGATGAAGCAAGTATAATTACCGAAAAGATAAAAAAACTTAGATTGGAAGGGTTTTCCTATGAAAACTTTGCAGTTACCTATAGGGTTAATGCACAGTCAAGAGCTTTTGAAGAGGCTTTTGTAAGAAATGGAGTGCCATATAAATTAATTGGAGCATTGAAATTTTATCAGAGAAGAGAAATCAAAGACATTATTGCGTATTTAAGAATTATTCAAAATTCCAATGATGATAATAGTATGCTTCGTGTTATCAATGTACCACCAAGAGGAATTGGAGAACGAACAGTTACTGCCCTAAAAAATCTTGCAAATCTGAATGGTGATTCCGTATGTCATGCACTTCTAAATCTAGATGAAACTGTGTTGAATATTCATAAAACTGGAATTAAATCCCTGAAAAATTTTCAAGGAATTTTAAATGAAGTAATTGAAGAAAGCTTAAGCGATCACAGTTTGACCTCATTACTGGATAAAATTTTATCTATCACTGGATATCGTGAACATATTTTGCGTGAACTCGAGGGTTCTGAGGAACGATGGGAAAATATTGGCGAATTAAGATCTATAGCCGGACAATTCGACGATATTCAACCCAATGAAGCACTTAATGCATTTTTAGACCAAGTTGCATTAGTGACTGCTGAAGATGATCCATCTAGTGATTCTAATGAATCTGTTACTCTTATTACTTTGCATCAAACAAAAGGGTTAGAATTTCCAGTAGTTTTTATACCTGGGCTTGAGGAAGGATTGTTACCTCATAGTAGATCCATGGATAGTTTTGATGAGATTGAAGAAGAACGACGTCTTTTCTATGTAGGGATAACACGAGCAATTTCAAATTTGTATTTGTCTTGGTCAAAATACAGAACAATTTTTGGAACTACTACTCGAACAATAAGATCTCAGTTTGTAGACAATATCCCAGAGAATCTATTGAAGATCGTAAATACCAATAAATTTCAACTTGAAGAAAGATCTTTTACAAAGACAACAAACTTGTTCGATCAGCAAAATTTATTGCCTACAATTAACGAGGGAGATAAAGTTGAACATTTTAAATTTGGCAAAGGTGTAGTTGTCCAGACAATTCCAAGATCTGGGGATTTTGAAATTGTTGTAGCCTTTAAAGTTAATGGAATTAAGCATCTTCTTTCTTCTGTAGCAAAACTAAAGGTTCTTGAGTAAAGGTATTTATGAATAGAAATGATTTGTTTGTAAATAGTGGAAATGGTATGGTTTTTCACCAACAAAAAAGTTGGTCAGAATCATTTGAAATATTTGGCATGTCATTAAATTACAAACAGATTGGGAATTTTGCTATTGTGCTTGGATCTCCATGGAATGTTTCTGGTGAATTTATTACTAATTTTGAGCAATTTTGTAATAAATCTAAATTGATACCAGTTTTCTGTGGTATCAATTCTATAAGCAAGAATTTTTTTGATAAACGGAATTATCAGATATTAAAATTGGGTGATGAAGCTATTATAGATTTGCCTTCAATGGATTTAAAAGGAAGACAATGGAGATCCTCTCGATCTGCTTTAAATAGAGCAAAAAAAAATAAATTAACATTCCAATGGGTAAAGTCTAACAAGCGTAATGCAATTATAAATGAAATATGCAAAATTTCTGACGAATGGTTGCAAAAACGTTCACTACCTGAACTTGGATTTGTTATGGGAACTTTTCAGGATGCTCGCAAGTCAGATTTACTAGCAATAGCTCGTGAATCTGATGGTACCATTTGTGGGTTTGCTACATGGAACCCTATTCCTGGTTCGCAAGGCTGGATGTTGGATCTTATGAGAAGTAAAGATAATGTAATGAATGGATTAAATGATTTTTTACTTACTAAGTCGCTGTTATTTTTTCAAAAATCAGGTTGTTCTATTGCTAGTTTAGGAGGAGTTCCTCTTTCGAATTGGAATTCAGAAAATCAGGGAATTACTCGAAAATTCATGGATATTATTTTTGAATATTGTAATATTGTTTACCCATTTAAAAGGTTGTGGAATTTCAAAGAAAAATTTAATCCTCACTGGCAACCTATGTATTTGGCAATCGGTTCAAAAGGATCGAAAATATTACCTTTATTAGCGGTTTTTCGAGCCTGTATTTTGCCTAAGTCTAATTAGAATATTTATTTTAGTATTCGCCAAATACAGTTCTTAAAGAATCCATCATTTCACCAAGAGTAGCTAATGCTTCTACAGATTGAATTAAAGCTGGCATAACATTTTTTTGAGATTTTGCTACTTTTTCTAGATCATTTAAGGCTCGGGAGACTGCTTTATTGTCCCGTGTGCGTTTTAGTTCATTAAGTCGATGGATTTGTTCATTTTTACCTTCCTCATCGACTTTCAGTAGAGGTATTTCAATCATATCGTCAGTGGTATATTTGTTTACTCCGACTATAACACGTTCTCTGGATTCAAGTTGTCGTTGCAATTGATATGATGATTCTGCAATTTCTTGTACAATGTAGTTATTGTTTATACAGGCAATAATTCCACCATGGGCATCTATTTTTTTAAAATACTCTATGGAATTCTCTTCCATTTTGTTAGTGAGATTTTCAATGAAATAACTACCACCTAAAGGGTCAACAGTATTCGCAACACCTGTTTCTTCGGCAATTACTTGTTGAGTTCTTAGTGCAGTAAGAACAGCTTCTTCTGATGGCAATGCCCAAGCTTCATCTAATGAATTTGTATGTAAGGATTGAGTTCCAGCTAATACTGCTGCAAGTGCTTGAATGGCTACTCTTGCAACGTTTAGATTTGGTTGCTGAGCAGTGAGGGATGCTCCAGCAGTTTGGGCATGGCATCTAAGACGTAATGTTCTTGGATCTGTTGCGTGATATTTTTCTTTTAATGTTTTGGCCCAAATTCTTCGAGCTGCTCTCATTTTTGCTATTTCCTCAAAGAAATCCATCTCGACATTCCAAAAAAAGCTGATTCGTGGTCCGAATTCATCAATTTTAAGACCTCTTTCAATGGCCCATTCAATATATTCAAAACCATCAGCTAATGTAAAAGCTAACTCTTGAACTGCTGTCGAACCAGCTTCTCTCATGTGATAACCACTTACACTTATAGGGTTCCATTTTGGCATTTCTTTTGTTGCAAATTCGATTGTATCTGTAACTAGTCTCATCGAAGGATTGGGAGGAAAAATATACTCATTCTGTGCGTGATATTCTTTAAGAATGTCATTTTGGAGAGTTCCTCCAAGGTTAGCTATATTAATTCCTTGTTTTTGAGCTGCAACTATATACATTGCCCATATAATTGCTGCTGGACTGTTAATTGTCATGGATGTTGTGATGGATTCAAGGGGGATACCTTCGAATAATTCTTGCATATCCCATAGTGAAGATACTGCGACACCACATTTACCAAACTCTCCAGCGGCACGTTCATCATCAGTATCGTAGCCGTATAATGTTGGCATATCAAATGCAGTACTTAACCCAGATTCACCATTAGCTAATAAGAATTTAAATCTTTCATTTGTGTCTTTCGGAGTTCCAAATCCTGCAAACATTCTCATCGTCCAGGTTTTACCTCGATATCCTGAAGCGTGTACGCCTCTTGTGAAAGGAAATTCTCCTGGAAAACCGATTTGTTCAAGATACTTAGAGACATCTATGCTTTTAGGTGTGTATAAATTTTCCATAGGAAGTCCTGATAAGGTTTGATATAGACGTTGTTCTTGATTTGAATTACTAATCGCGTCTAACCAATCTTTTTCAGAAGGTTCAATTTCTTCCCATGGATATTGATTATTCAATGCTGATCACACTTTTTTGTTTCTGCAAGATTTATTGATAAGTATAAAAGATATGGACCGGAAGAGGGGATTCGAACCCCCGGCCTCCTCCTTGGCAAGGAGGCGTTCTACCACTGAACTACTTCCGGTCGGAATAGTAATTATAATTTGGGCATTCGTAAAGGGTCAACAAATATTCCTTAGTTTACTTAGTTCAGTTTAAACGATGCAGGTTCTTCAGTAACTAAACCGTCTTTGATTAATTTTGCCAAGTGAGTCCTGACATTTCTTTCCGCTGCATCGCGCAAACCTTTTTTTAGGTTTCTGGGATAGATATCACTTACAATTTCTTTAGTGTTCGTGATTCCTTTTTTTAGAGATTCCATAACCTCTTTTTCCCTTTGCTCTCTATGGTTTATGTACCATGATACCAATTGTCCTCCTCTTGGTGGAGATACTATTTTTCCATGTGCAGGGCATATGGTTGTATGTTTAAATTTAGAAAGTAATCGCAATGATTTCATATAATTATATAAGTCTTGAACTGTTGAAGAAGAAGAACCCAAAATAGAATCACCAGTAAACATAACTTTATCTTTTCTAAGATAGTAACATACATGATCTACTTCATGGCCGGGAGTAAATAATGCTCGTAAAGTAACATCATCGATATGGAGTAATTCGCGGGATTTAAGAGGGATTACATTTTCCTCACCAACTATTTTTTGAAGCTTTTTTACTAATTTTGGATGACATCTAACTGGGCACTGAAATTCTTCGTGTAGTCTATCTAATCCACCTATGTGGTCAAAATGACCATGAGTGATCAGGATTGAAGTAATTTGTGGGCTACCCAATTCTTTGTGAAAATCAAGAATTCTTTTTAACCATTCTTTTTCATGGTCTCCAGTATCGATAAGAATCATTTCTTTTTTTGGGTTTCCTACGAAACAGTTATTACTTCCACCTGGATGCGCTGTTGCCCCATCATCGTAGTGCATAACCCAAACATGATCAGTGACTTGCATTCTATAATCCCCCAAATTTTCTAACGAGTATACATCAGTGTTTTTCTTTCGAAAACCTGAAAAAAAATTTATAGATAATTTAAAGATCCCTTGAAAGGTTCATCGGAATCTTCTTGAAACCATTTTCCCCCACTATTTGCTGGAATAACAGGAAGTATGATTGAGGAAGGATAATCCTTTGAATGATAAATTGAATTTAATGATGGATAAGGGCAAGGTTCTGTTTTAGGAAAATTGGCATTCATAATGTCGATACGAATACGATTTCCTTTTTTAAAAACTTGGCTCATTGGCCATATTTCTATCTCTAGCTTATGTATTTGATTGGGTTCTAGTTTAGTTGGGTTTGAATGTGAGTTATTATGGCTTGCCTTTAGTATTCCGTCACTACAAAGCCAAGAAGTTCCATCCGGGTATACGTTTGTGAGGTTCACAGCCCATACTTGATCTACTGCTGTGCTAGAAATATATAATTCAACCAGTACTTCACCCGTTATTTCTAAATCCTCTTCCAATATACTTGTAGAATAAGTAAGCACTTGACCCGATACTTCGTCATCTAATTGGTTGCTTCCAGGATTATTTGCTCCAATCGCCAAGCTTCTAAAACCGATGTTTCCAGGCAAATTCTCATTGACAGGATTGTAATCGATGACATCTATTTTCTCAGAAGAGTTTGGTATTTCAATCTTTAAAGATCCATCATTCAATGATTGAACTGAACCACTTTTTTCTTCATTGAGATAGAATTTCTTGAATTCAGTCCTTTTAAGTGGCCATTCCTTTTCAAATCGCCAAATTCCTTCCTGTGGTCCTGAACTATCAGGATTTGCACCAACCACAAATATTTTTACTGGGAATTCTAATAGATGAGAGTTATTTTCATCTTTCATCCAATAGTCTAACCATTGTTCTTCTATTTGGGATATGAATGGGGTGTCGATTTTTCCATGAAACCATGGTCCAATAATTAACATTTGAGGACCTGCATTCGGATTATTTTTCATTCCTTTATAATTTTCTAGGTTTCCACGTTGAAACTGGTCATACCAACCAGCTATGTGGAGAGTGGGCACTACAGTATGTGCATACTTGTCATCTATTGATTGGGCTTTCCAGTAGTCATCAAATTTTGAATGATGATAGGATTCCATAAGAAAATCTGTAGCGAGAGGGTTTCCTTGACCTAATTGCATTCTCTTAACGGTTTTTCTTGCTCTTTCAATGGTAATTTTTTTTATTCTATCTATAGTTTCGGATGATAAATTTGAATTTTTTGGCAATGGTTTTGGGCCAGTGTTAACTTCAACTAGTTGTGCCCAATGTGCTGCGTGAGCAACGTGCCAAACACCTCCTCTCCACCTCCCATCAAGATAATTGTTTGAGGTGCCTAGAGCACATATCATTGCTGTTAGTCCATTTGGTTGAGTTGGAGCAAGTAAATATCCTGCATTGGCACTATACGATGTTCCTACTATACCAACTTTTCCATTAGACCAATGTGTTTTGGAGATCCATTCCACAGAATCATGCCCATCATCTGCATCATCAAGATAGTAGTGGTAGTCTCCTTCAGAATTACCAGTTCCGCGGCAATCTTGGACAACAACTACATATCCTCTTTTTACCCATCTTGAGGCACCCTGTAAAGTTCCTTCACGATCTTTCCCGTAAGGTGATCTTATTAAGATGGATGGAAATTTTTCGTTATTATTAGGTAAGTAAATATCTGCTGCAAGGTGTGTTGTGTCACGCATAGGAATGTAAACATTTTCATTTATTATCATAATGATGCCTTTAATCACAATCTGTCTTAAGTTTTGATGACGATTTTTTCAAGTGTGGCAAGGACAGGATTCGAACCTGTGACCTAGCGCTTATGAAGCGCCCGCTCTGCCGCTGAGCTACCTTGCCTTAGTTTGTGATTATTGTTTAATCTAGCAATATATTTTTATTAGTGTCAATGCCGAATACGATTAATCTACTATTTCAAGTAATTTTGCACATTCATAAAGGAGCATTGTTAAATTATTCTGATTTGTTGTTTCTGAATAGATTCTTATCAGTGGTTCAGTTCCTGAAAATCGCATTGCAACCCATGAGCCATCTTCGAGTGTAAATCGTACTCCATCTAAGTGATCTATCTTAATGACATTTTTTCCAATAAGACGTTTAGGGTTTAAATTTTTAGCAATTTCGATAGTTTTTGATTGATCTTTTTTGCTTATAGGGATATCCCATCTGTCGAAATAATGAGGACCTACAATGCTGAATAGATTTTCTATCAATTCTGGAATTGATTTTTTTGTTTTTATCATTAGGTCTAAAATAAAAAGTCCACTGATAATTCCGTCTCTTTCAGGTATGTGTCCTTTAAAAGCAAATCCACCACTTTCTTCTCCACCGATAAGAGCGTCATGTTGTATCATTTCAGGTACGATATTTTTGAAACCTACTGGAGTTTCAATAACGTCTACACCATATTTTTCTCCAAGTTTCCACATCATGTTGCTTGTAGTTAAAGATTTAACAATAGGGCCTTTGAGTTGCCGAATTTCCAAAAGATAGTAGGCGAGTAAAGCAAAAGTTTGGAGTGTGGTAACGTAGTTATTATTTGAGTCAATTATTCCTAATCTGTCAGCGTCTCCATCAAAAGCTAATCCAACCGAAGATTTATGCTTAGAAATAGATTTTTTGAGAGGAATTAAATTATGATTAATTGGTTCAGGGTTATACATGTTGGGGAAGTTTGGATTTAGCAAAGAACGAATTTCGTTTATCTTTATACTTCCCCCTTTAAGTATTTTTTTAATGTAGCCTGAGCCAGCTCCATGCATTGAATCTACCGAAATATTCATCTTGGTATTTTTAATATCTTCAATTTTTAGCAGCGCGTTTATTTTCTTGAAATATGGTGTAAAAGGGTTAATATGTTCTATTTGTTTTTGTAGATTTCCATTTGTATCAGAATGGTTCTCTAAATTGTTTGAAAAAGATTCTGAATTTATAAAATTTTCAATCGTACGTATCTCATTATTATCAGGACTACCTCCATAACTTGTACGGTATTTAAACCCATTCCAATTATAAGGGTTATGGCTTGCTGTGATTATTATTCCTCCGGACGCTTTGAAATCAACAATGGCATTACTTACAACTGGGGTTGGGGTAGTATTTTCGCATAATAAAACTTTGATATTATTTCTAGCTATAGTATTTGCTGCATGTTCTGCAAATTCTTTTGAAGCAAATCTGGTATCATAACCAATTACTAAAGGTTGGTTATGTAGATTTTGGGCTATATGATATCTAGCGACACCTTCTGCACAGGATTCCACACCTGAGAATGTAAAATCCTTGGCAATGATTCCTCGCCAGCCATCGGTCCCAAATAGAATATTTTCTTTCATTGAATTACTTTAGAGAGCTAATAAATAATAATTTGAGTTTAGTTTGTTGTTGCTAGAGGATCGTTTGCTATATTTGCTGCTCTATTTGTTTCTTCCCATGGAAATTGAACGTCATCTCTTCCGAAATGTCCATAACTAGCACTTTTTTGAAATATTGGCCTGCGTAAGTTGAGATCTTTAATTATTGCACCTGGACGAAGATCAAAATATTTTCTGACTAATTGATCAAGATTTTCATGTGGAACCTTACTTGTGCCAAATGATTCAACAGCGATCGATATAGGTTCTGCTACACCAATTGCATAAGAGATTTGAACTTCAACCCGATCTGCCACCCCAGCAGCAACAAGATTTTTTGCTACGTACCTAGCAGCATAGGCTCCAGATCGATCGACTTTAGTAGGATCTTTTCCAGAAAATGCCCCTCCACCATGTCTTGCTATTGCACCATAAGTGTCAACTAATATTTTTCTACCTGTCAAACCACTATCTGCCGCTGGTCCTCCGAGCACGAAGCTTCCTGATGGGTTTACGAAATAACGAGTATTTTCGTTTAAAAGAAGTTCAGGAATTACAGGTTTGATGACATTTTCCATCATGTCTTTGTGAAGTTGATCTGGTTCAATTCCAGGGTCTGTTTGAGGACTTACAACAACTGTATGTACCGATTGAGGGGATCCATACGAATATTCGATTGTCACTTGAGATTTCCCATCAGGTCTTAGATAGGAAACAACTCCTTCCTTACGTACCTTTGCCATTTGCATTGTTAATCGCTGAGAAAGGAATAAGGAAAGAGGCATTAATTGGGTTTCAATTATTTCATTTCCAATCTTCTCTTTACAAGCAAAACCAACCATCATTCCTTGATCACCGGCTCCTACTGAAGCTGGGTTTGCTTCCGGGTTTACTGCATTTGCTATTTCCTCAGATTGTTTTTGGACAGCAAGTTGGACAACACAACTATCTGCTCCTATCCCTTTTTCAGGAGATACATAGCCTATATCTCGAAGAGTTTTACGAACTATAGATTCTATATCTACTGTTCCTCTAGAAGATATTTCCCCCATTACTAAAACATGTTCGACGCTTGCGCAAGTTTCACAAGCAACCCTGCTATAAGGATCCTGTGCAAGATATGCATCTAGGACAGCATCTGATATTTGATCACATACTTTATCAGGATGACCCTCAGTAACTGACTCTGATGTGAACAAATATAACGGTGATTCTTTGAAACTGAGACCATAGGTTGTCATATATTCTCCTGTAAATTAGTATTCTCAATATTATTGGAATTAAGTTCCAACTTCCCAACTTGATAGATATTTTTCTTGTTCTAATGTTAATTGATCTATCTTAATTCCCATTGAATCGAGTTTGAGCCTTCCCACTGATTGGTCAATATCTTTAGGTACGACATATACATTAGGCTCAAGATTTTTTCCTTCTTTTGCTATATATTCTGCACTTAGTGCCTGATTTGCAAAACTCATATCCATAACATTGGATGGATGTCCTTCTGCAGCAGCAAGATTGATTAGTCGTCCTTCGCCGAGTACGTATATTGTTCGTCCATTATTTAACATATGTTCTTCAACTAATGGACGAACAGTTCGCTGAGAAGTAGTAATTAACTGGAGTTTCTCTAGATTAATTTCAACATTAAAATGTCCACTATTAGCAATTATTGCCCCATTTTTCATTCCTGCCATATGAATTCCGTCTATCACATGAGCGTTTCCGGTAACTGAAATAAATATATCACCATCAATAATTGCCTCAGATAGAGGCATCACTTGAAATCCATCCATAGCAGCTTCAAGAGCTCTTACTGCATCGATTTCAGTTACAATAACTTGAGAACCCATTCCTTTAGCTCTGCTTGCTACGCCTCTTCCACACCAGCCATATCCGATAACGACTACTTTTTTTCCTGCCCATAAAACATTTGTAGCTCTAGTTATTCCATCCAAAGTGCTTTGGCCGGTACCATACCTATTGTCAAATAAGTGTTTGGTGTCAGCTTCGTTCACTGCGATTATGGGGTATTTCAATGCACCAGTTTGGGCCATGCTGTTCAGACGAATAACACCGGTCGTTGTTTCCTCTGTTCCACCTATTATATTTTTTAGCAATTCATTTCGTTCTTTATGGAGAGTGCTTACTAAATCAGCACCATCATCCAAAGTAATATGAGGTTTTCTATCTAGTACTTTGTGAATATGATCATAATAGGATTGTGTATCCTCACCGTTGATAGCGTATGTTGGGATTTCAAAGTGTTCCACCAAGGCTGCAGCAACGTCATCTTGAGTGCTTAGTGGATTGCTTGCGCACATTGCAACCTCTGCTCCACCAGCTTTTAAAAGTATGGCTAGATTTGCAGTCTCTGTAGTGATATGAAGGCAGCCTGATATTCTTAATCCAGCTAGAGGTAATTCTTTTTCAAAACGTTCCTTGAGAATATTTAAAACTGGCATTTCTCTTGCTGCCCATTCAATTCTCAATTGACCTTTTTCTGATAAAGATGGGTCTTTTATTGCTCCCTCTTTGCTGGTTGTCATTCTAGGGTATCCTCCACTATGTATACTAAGCTTATAATATTTATTCGGTTTTCTTTTTAGACTTTGTGCTGGTTGTCTTTTTCTTTGCAGAAGCTTTTCGTTTGGGTTTTTCTTCAGCAGCAGTATCTTTCTCAGATGTTTCTTTTTTTGTTTTTGAAACTGCAGTAGGTTTTTTGGTTCTAGTTGTTTTAGGTTTTTCAGGCACTGAGTTTTCCTGTTCAGAATCAATAACCTCATCGTCAACTGGAATTGTTATTGTACCTGTTGTTGATAAAGTTTTTTTAGGTGTTCTTACTGAATTCCGGGAGACTTTTGTAGTAGTGTTTTTCCAGAAATTGTTTGTGGCTGGAGAAACTATTGAAGCAATATCCGAGGCTAAATTTGGAGATATTGTAGAGCCTTCTTTATTAACTAAGTAGTCAGCTGTTTTTAAGACACCTACGTAACCGTCTCCGACAAGTGATTTTGCTTGATCAATTGTTATGTCTCCTTTTAATAATTGTCGTGCAAGCACTCTCTGAGTACGTCTTTTTTGTTTGGATGCTCTATGCTTGAGCCCAACAACTTTACCCTTAGAATTCATCGCTATTGTTTCCTTTCTAATGTTCTAATTTTATGGATTAGAACCTTGATTAGTAGGTAAGTTATTTTCAATCCATACTGGTGTTCCATCTTCAATGTTATATATCAAATCAGGGTCCACACCCATTGCTGCTACCATTTCGCATGCCAGACCACTTCGACCACCCATTTGACAGATAAAAAGAAGAGTTTTTTCAGTAGGTAATTCTGAAAATCTTGATAAAACGTCATTTACTGGTATGTTAATAGAATTTGCCACATGCCCTGATTCGTATTCATCTGGATTTCTTACATCTACAACTTGAACTGAATTAGGGTCTTGCTCAATAATTTCCTGTGCCTCAAGTGAAGTTATTCTTGCAAATGGTTCACCTTCTTGACGTTTGGTCATTCATCACCTTCTTATCAGATTATTCAAACTAAATATATTTATGAATTATTGGATTAAGTCGTTCTACTATCTTTGGATCCAAATTATTCAAATCACTAATTATAGCGTCTTTTAGAGAATTATTACATTTACATTTTATTTGGTCGGGAAGATTTGGTAATATTGACGCTAATATTTTTCTAGAATTTGCAACGTTACTTTGCAAATTCTTTATTACCATTTCTACTGTAACATTTTCAAAATCGTCATGCCATACATCGTAGTCAGTAACACATGCAAGTGTGGCATAGCAAATTTCTGCTTCTCGAGCTAATTTTGCTTCTGGTAACGCAGTCATTCCAATTATACTTGCGTTCCATGATCTATATAATTCCGACTCAGCTTTTGTCGAAAAAGCAGGTCCTTCCATAACAACATAAGTGCCATTCGTATGTACTTTTGTACCATTATTTTCTGCTCCTTCAATTAATATTTTCCTCAATGTTGGGCAGAAAGGTTCAGCTAATCCTACGTGAGCTACGATTCCCTTTTCAAAAAATGTTGATTCCCGTGCCTTTGTTCGATCTATTAATTGATTTGGAACTATCATATCTTGAGGTTTGATATTTATATCCAAGCTTCCAACTGCGCTTATTGATATGATTTGTTTTACGCCAATGGACTTTAATGCATAAATGTTTGCTCGGGAAGGTAATTCGCTAGGGTTAATTGTATGACCTTTACCATGTCTAGGTAAGAAAGCAACATTTTCAGATCCTATTCTCCCGATGGTAATTGTATCGCTAGGATCTCCAAATGGAGTTTTGACTTGAATCTGATCTAATTCTGTAAGGTTGTCAATATGATATAGTCCACTTCCCCCAATTATTCCAATAGATGCTGTTTTCATCTTGATATCCTTTCTAAAGTTATGGAATATGGCTGGTAAGCAATTCCGTTTTCGGTAATTATCGCATCAATATAATGATTAGGAGTTACGTCAAAAGCGTAGTTTAGAGTGGATGTTTTTTTATTAATGATATTGGTACCGAACAGGCTCCCTATTTCTTCCCCATCTCTTTTTTCAATGATTATATCTTTTCCCGATTCGATTTCGAAATCAATTGTGCTAGCTGGTGCAGCAACGTAAAAAGGAATAGAGTGTTCTTTAGCCAGGATAGCAACAGTGTACGTTCCAATTTTGTTTGCCACATCTCCATTTGCTGTAATCCTGTCAGCACCAACTATTACACCGGATATCATTTTATTACTCATCATTACTCCAGCCATATTGTCGATAATTACCGTTACAGGTATTCCAGATTTCTCTAATTCCCATGCGGTTAACCTTGACCCTTGGAGAAGAGGGCGTGTTTCTGTGGCATAAACTTCATTTATTTTTCCCTGTTTCCATGCTGATCGAATAACTCCTAATGCGGTACCAAATCCTGCCGTTGCTAATGCACCTGCATTACAATGTGTGAGGATTGTTGTTTTATGTTCAAACAAACTAGCACCAAAATTTCCTATGGCAATATTTGCTGCAATATCTTCAGCTTGGATCATTTTTGCTTCATTCAATAATTTTGCGTAAATTTCTTTAGGATTTGAGATATTTGCAATTGAATTCATACACCGTTTAATTGCCCAACTTAAATTTACAGCTGTTGGCCTAGAATTTGAAATATTTCTTGCTGCATTTTCTAATTCCCTAATAAATATCTTAGGGGGCATATTACTAAATTCATAAGCAGCTAAGGCTATAGAAAATGCACCTGCTAGACCAAGTGCAGGTGCTCCTCGAACTCGCAATGATTTAATTGCTTCGATCATGTTTTCCCAGTGTTCTATGGATAAATATATTTCTTTGTTAGGTAAAAGGGTCTGGTCAAGTATAATTATTTTATTATCTGTCCAATCGATAGCTCTATAATCTTCTAGATTTGATTCGTTATTAAACATTTTGTAATACTTTCCATTGGAGAAGATATGATGTAAATATTAAGCAAGTAATTAGTAGATAACTATTGGATTATTCATAATAGGATTATTTAGTATACTAGATAATATCAGAAGTATCACAAAGGTGAAGTTATAACTTAGTGATTGATGAGGGTATATATGAGAGTTGCAATAAGTTCTGATCATGCAGGGTTTAATCTCAAAAAAGAGCTATTAGATTATATGATTTCTTTAAATTATTATGTTTCAGATTTTGGAGGCGAAATTATTGATCCTAATGATGACTATCCTGATGCTGCATATGATGTTGCTTCCTCTGTAGCCAAAGGAGATGTTGATAGAGGAATTATAGTTTGTGGAAGTGGAGTGGGTGCATCTGTAGCGGCTAATAAGGTTGTAGGTGCTAGAGCATCTATTTGTCATGACTTATATTCTGCTAGTCAAGGAGTGGAACACGACGACATTAATATATTATGCCTTGGTGAAAAAGTTGTATCTACTCAATTAGCTAAGGAAATACTTAACGCTTTTTTAAGAGCTGAATTTTCAGGTGAAGAAAGACATAAACGAAGATTAGAAAAGGTATTGAAAATTGAAAGTGATAATTTCATAGGTAGAAACAAAAATGAATAATAAGTTTTCTTCAAAGGATATTATACCTATATTAGCTGTGACTCCTGGGGATCCCCTTGGGATTGGCCCTGAGGTGACAGTTAAGACTCTTGTTGAGAATTCCTTAGATGGTAATGCTAAAACCATAATCATTGGCAGTGTTAAAGTTATTTCAAAAATAGTCTCAATCCTTAATATGAAAATTACTATTGAAGTTATTGAATCGATTTCAGCATTCCGTGACTTAAAAGAAACTAAAAATGACTCTGTTTATGTTTTTGATATTGATAACTTTGATGTTTCATCAATTTCGTTTGGAAATGTTTCAGCTGAAGCTGGACGAGCAAGTATGGAATGGGTTTTTCGTGCTGGAGAGATGTGTTTGAATCGTGAAGTAGATGGAATTGTTACAGGTCCAATTAATAAGGAATCTTGCAATTTAGCTGGATATGAAGACATTGGCCACATGGAAGTTTTGCAAAGACTTTCAAATTCGCCATCAGTTTACACAATGCTATCCACAAGAGGACTTAGAGTTGTTCATCTAACTACACACAGATCCATTGCACGTGTTGCAGATGCAGTAACTAAAGAAAATATCCTTAAAATGATTAATGTCACTAATGAACAGTTTCTTGCCTGGGGTTTTCCTGAACCGCGAATCGGGGTTGCTGCACTTAATCCACATGCGTCTGATTCTGGATTACTAGGGAATGAAGAATCGATGGAAATAGCCCCAGCTATTGAAGTTGCATTTAATCAAGGGATTTTAGCTTATGGTCCGATACCGGCTGATGTAGTTTTCCATGATGCCATTCAGGGAAAATACGATGTAGTTCTTGCTATGTATCATGATCAAGGTCATATTCCTATTAAAGTTTATGGTTTTGAAGAAAGTATTAGTATAAATCTTGGTCTTCCTTTTGTGAGAACTTCTGTGGATCATGGGACAGCGTTTGACATTGCAGGAAAAGGGATTGCAAATCACTTAAGTATGAAAAATGCATTAAAAGAAGCATGTATGCTTGTTAAAGGACAAGGAATTTTGTGACTCATTCTTTAAATTCCGTGCTATAATCCAATTTGAATTAAATAGGAATTTTTGAGGATTTTATGAAAGTTTCTTTTATAGGTGGTGGGGTAATGGCTGAAGCGATTATTGCGTCAGCCATAGATAAGTTGGTATTACAACCAACAGAAATAATGGTAAGCGATCCTTTAGAATCTCGTAGATCGCATTTGATAGGAAAATACTCAGTTAACACTGTGTCTGAAAATCATAAGGCAATTCAGAACGCAAATTTAATTGTGCTAGCTATGAAACCTCAAGATTTAGGTGCTGTTGCGGATAGCCTAAGAAGTTACCTGCAAGATGATCAAGTTATTTTATCAATTGCAGCTGGAGTTACGTTGAATTCTCTTGAGAATGGGTTGACTCATAATAGAATTGTTCGTGCAATGCCTAATACTCCTGCTCAGATAGGTGCAGGAATTACAGTTTGGACTACATCTTCTAATGTTTCTAAAGATGACATGGAAATAACACAATCAATCCTGGGTTCTATTGGTAAAGAGATATATGTTTCAGAGGAAAAATATCTTGATATGGCCACAGCTATAAGTGGTAGTGGTCCAGGATATGTATTTCTGATAATGGAAGCTTTTATTGATGCAGGAGTTAACCTTGGTCTTTCAAGGATCATTGCGGAAGAGCTTGTAATTGAAACATTTTTGGGCTCAGCAACTCTTGCGCGTGAGTCAGATAATCATTTGAGTACATTACGTAATATGGTTACATCTCCTGGAGGAACTACGGCTGAAGGATTGATGGCTTTGGAAGAGTCAGGTTTAAGGTGGGCACTTGCAAGTGGAGTTATTGCAGCCTATGAAAAATCAAAATCACTTGGAGGCTCGAAGTGAGTGTAATACTTGCAATTATATATATGGTGCTTCAAATCTTTTGGTTTGCTATTCTTATTCGTGCTATATTGTCGTGGTTCCCAATAAGTTCTGAGAATCCAATCAAGCTAATTGTCGAGCAAGTTACTGAACCGATTCTGAATCCAATAAGAAATGCTCTTCCCAGAACAGGACCAGTTGATTTAAGTCCTATGGCTGCAATTATGATTTTGTTTGTAGTAATGACCGTTTTAAGAAGAATAATGTAAACCTAGTAAATTACAAAATCTATCTTTTTTGATATAATCAGACAATGTTTGAGTGAGGATGGATTCCTTGTTCGTTTTTGGCTCCGAGCTCGTTCTCTAATTAAGTGTTTTTCTTGGAAAAAGGGGGCTATTCGTGAGTAATGATCGTATAGTAGTTACTGGAATGGGTGTTATAACACCTCTAGGTTTAGATTTAAAAACTACATGGGCTGGTTTGCTTTCTGGATCATCTGGTATTGCACCAATAACAGCCTTTGACGCCTCTGAATTCCGTTCGCAGATTGCTGCTGAAGTAACTGGATTTGACCCCGTCGATTATATGGAAAAAAAAGAATCCAGACGAATGGATAGATTTTCCCAGTTTGCTGTTGCAGCTTCCCTTGAGGCTCTAAGTCAAGCAAGAATTGATTTAAGTGGTCCTTTGGGAGAAAAAACAGCTGTTGCCATAGGTAGTGGCGTAGGAGGAATTATAACTCTTTCTGAGCAATATGATGTCCTTTCAAATCGGGGTCCTTCTCGAATTAGTCCTTTTTTGGTCCCTATGATGTTAGTTGATATGGCTGGGGGACAAGTTTCTATTGCCCTTGGAGCTAAAGGTCCGAATTATTGCACAGTGACTGCATGTGCAACTGGCGGAGACTCGATTGGGCATGCCTCCGAATTACTCAAAGCTGGTATTGCTGATGTAGTAATTGCTGGTGGTACTGAGGCACCAATTTGTCCCATAGCTATTGGTGGTTTCAATGCATGCAATGCTCTATCAGTATATAATGAAAATCCTCAAAAAGCTTCACGGCCGTTTGATGCTAATCGTGATGGTTTTGTGATAGGAGAAGGAGCTGGAGTCCTTGTACTTGAAAGGCTTGATCATGCTTTATCACGAAATGCTGAACCCATAGTTGAACTTGTAGGCTATGGCGCAACTTCAGATGCAGCTCATATCACTCAGCCAGCTCCATTTGGCGAAGGTGGTGCACGTGCAATGAAAATAGCCATGGATATGGGGGGGATCGATGTAAAGGATGTCGATTACATAAATGCACATGGCACTTCTACACCAATGAATGACAAATTTGAAACTGAGGGAATAAAATCAGTTTTTGGTGACAGATCGTATAAAATTCCCATCAGTTCTACAAAATCAATGACTGGTCATTTACTAGGTGCAGCAGGAGCTATTGAAGCAGTTTTTGCTATTATGGCTATCAAAAACAATATTATCCCACCTACAATTAATTTAGAAAATTCTGACGAAGAATGTGATCTTGATTATGTGCCAAATCAACCTAGAGAATATGAGGTTAATGTTGCCTTGTCGAATTCATTAGGATTTGGAGGCCATAATGCTGTTCTTGCTTTCAAAAGGTTTACTCAATAATTAAATCTATGGTTCGTTTTTTGTTATAAAATTGGTAGTGGTATGACTTCTTCATTAAGTCTCGAAGGTTTTGATTGGATTTTATCGGAACCAATTCCTAACAGCCATAATATAATTCCCGAAATTCCTGCTCTACTTCTTCAACTTTTTTATACTAGAGGAATTATAACAAAAGATGATGTCAATTCTTATCTTTATCCAGAACTTTCTCAACTACATGACCCCTTTCTCATACAAAATATGGATACTGCAGTTCAACGGATTATTAAGGCACGAGATCATAATGAATTGATTTCAGTTTTTGGAGATTTCGATACGGATGGTATCAGTGCAACAGTACTTCTATACGAAGAATTATTAAGAATCGGTTGTAAAGTCTTAACTTATATACCAAATAGATCCGAAGAAGGACATGGTCTTAATAAATTGGCTATAGATTACTTAGAAAAAAGTGGTGTTTCGTTAATAATCACTGTTGATACGGGTATAACAGCTATTGAGGAAGTCTCGTATGCTAATGATAGAAATATTGATACTATTATTACTGATCACCATGTCCCTAATGAAATTGCCCCAAAAGCACTTGCAATATTAAGTTGTGATTCACTTTCTACTATTACCGAAAAATTCCTATATCCTTTTCAACATCTTACAGGTGCCGGTTTGGCATTTAAGTTAGTGCAAGCATTGGATGATCAACTATCATTATCTATTTTAAATAAATCCTTGGAGATGGCAGCTATTGGAACGATAGCTGATATGGCTCCATTGTTAGGTGAGAATCGAGTAATCGCAATTGAGGGATTAAAATCTCTTAAGCAAACTAATCGCCCAGGATTTAACCAATTGTTCCGGTTGTTAAAGCTTGATAAGGAATACTTGGATCATTCTACAATTCCTTTCATTTTGTCTCCAAGAATTAACGCTCCAGGAAGATTGGGGTCTCCTGATCTAAGTTTTAAATTCCTTACAGAAAAAAATATTGATCAGGCCGAGTTATTAGCAAAAGAGATAGAAAATCTTAATAATCAGAGAAAAAGATTAACCCAAGAGTCCTTAGAAATAGCAATGGAAGAAGCTGATCAGCAATCCAAAACGGAATCCATGATTGTCTTATTTGGAGAGAATTACAACCTTGGATTATTAGGCTTAATAGCAGGTCGAATATCAGAAAAATATAATCGTCCGGCTTTTGTTGTTACCCAAGAAGATGGTTTGCTTAGAGGAAGTGGGAGAAGTGTAGATTGGTTTGATATTGTAAGTGCATTTGAGAAATGTTCTTCACTTTTTCTAAAACATGGTGGACACAAGGCTGCGGGAGGATTTACTGCTGAGAAGGAAAATTTTGAGGAAATTAAAGCAAAATTAAAATCAATAGCTCGCAACAATTCAAACATAGAAGAAATTAAAAAATCTATAAAAATTGATTCTGTGGTATTGCTCAAAGATTTAGTAGGTGAAACCTTTTCTCTAATTTCGTCTATGGAGCCATTTGGAATTGGCAATCCTGATCCCATTTTTATGTCGCAAAATGTTCAAATTAAAGAAATTAGATTTTTGGGTATTCGTAGGAATTTTGTATTACTCAAAATGGTTCAAGATAATGTAACTTGGGATGGATTTTCTAGTGCAAAAATTGTTGAGAAATTTCCTTTTGAACCTAATAAAAATAATCCACTTAACGTAGATGTTGTATACAATGTTGAAAAATCTTCATATCAAGGTGTTCAGGTTGTTAGATTGAGAATTATAGATTTAAAGCTATACGTTGGAACTGATATCTGTTAGAGTTGTTTTTTGGCCCTCTTGAATTCCTTTGATAAAAACATTTTCAATATATGTTGAAAAAATAAGCAAGGTTGATTGTGTCTGAAGAGAAAAATTTACCCGAAGGTGATTTAAATAACAGAGATTCTGTAGTAAATGAACCTTCGAGCCAAATAAATAATAATTTTACCAATTCTTCTGCAACTGGTGGAGCGTCAAGTTTTCCTCCTGCTCAAAAACTTAGTTTGAAAAATCTGCAAACATTTTCTTCTCTTAAAAATGGTGTTTTTAGGCTCTATTATGGAGCCATGTTAGGACAAATGGCAGCCATGAATATGCAGATGATGATTCGATCACTCTTGATTTATCGACTTACCGATTCCGCACTTCATTTAGGTTATTTGGCATTGGCTCAGTCACTACCAATGTTAGTATTTTCCTTATTTGGTGGAGTTATAGCTGAACGTATCCAAAAGAAATATGTTTTACTTGTTGGGCAAGCAGCATCAGGTATTCTTACTTTAATTGTTGCTATTTGTCTTACATATGGATGGATGACAAGTCAAACTTGGTGGATCTTGATCTTAGCATCTTTGGGTCAAGGAATAATTATGGGATTAATGATGCCAGCCCGTCAGGCAATGATTGCAGATATTGTTAGACGTGACCAACTTATGAATGCTGTTGCATTAAATACATTCGGAATGAATGGTTTAAGATTGACTGCTCCCGCGTTATCAGGGTTTCTTATTTACTTCTTTGGAGGTGATAAGGAAGGATTAGTAGGATTTGATGCTGTATATTATTTTATGACAGCAATGTATTTAGTAGCAGTCATTTTTGTGCTTTTAATGCCCCATACAGGTGTTGTGTCTCTAAAAGGTAAGGGTGCATTAGGTGATATTGTCGCTGGAATCAAGTATGCAAGATATGAGCCAATTATTCGTATTATTCTTGTCATAACTTTCTTAACAGTGTTGTTGTCTATGCCATACATGTTCTTATTACCTGTATTTACTGAAGATGTTCTTGATGTTGGGGCAAGCGGATTAGGAGTTTTGATAAGCATTTCTGGTATTGGTGCTATGTTGGGTTCTTTGGTTCTTGCTTCCCTTCCTGATAAGCATCGAGGTCATATATTGTTGATTGGTTCGCTTGTTTCAGGAATTTCCCTAACCGGTTTTGCATTTTCAACCGTGTGGATTGGTGCAGTTATTTTTATTTTTTTTGTTGGACTCGGGCAAACAGTAAGAATGACTCTTGGGAATGCTTTATTGCAGTACTATGTTCAGGAAGAGTTCCGTGGCCGAATTATGGCTTTGTATATGATGGAATTTGGTCTAACAAGCTTTGGTGTTTTTGGTGCTAGTCTTCTTGCAGATATGATTGGTGTTGAGTGGTCGATTGGTGGGATGGCTATTGCTTTGATAATAGCTACTATTATTGTTTATTTTGTAAGCCCTCGTATGCGTCAGCTTCAATAGATAGTGTTATGGAATTTACTTGTATTGCTATAGCATGATAGAATGGAAGTTGATATGTAACCCTATATTAAGGAGGTACTAGCTGTGGCACAAGAAGTCGCAGTCGCTTTTGGCGCCGGGGTATTAGCATTGATTTTTGCAGGATTTTTAGTTGCAAAAGTTATGCGAGAGCCTCAGGGCAATGATGATATGCAAGCCATCGCACGAAGCATACAAATTGGTGCAATGGCATTTCTGAGAAGGGAATATACCTATCTTTCAATTTTTGTGGTTGTGGTTGCTATTCTTATAGCAGTATTGATTGAACCTGAAACTGCGATAGCATATGTGTTAGGAGCTGTTATATCTGCTGCTACTGGATTCTTAGGAATGATAATTGCAACTCGTGCAAATGTAAGGACAACTGCAGCAGCAACTAAAGGACTTAATCCCGCATTACGTGTTGCTTTTTCAAGTGGTGGAGTAATGGGTCTAACTGTAGTTGGATTAGGATTGATTGGTCTTACCGTATTATTTACTGTGTTTGGAAATATTTCCGATAACGCAGATGATGTGATTAGTTGGATTACAGGATTCTCCTTTGGAGCCTCAACGATAGCATTGTTTGCTCGTGTTGGTGGAGGTATTTTCACCAAAGCGGCTGATGTAGGTGCCGATTTGGTTGGAAAAGTTGAGCAAGGTATTCCTGAAGATGATCCGAGAAACCCTGCAGTAATTGCTGACAATGTTGGGGACAATGTTGGTGATGTTGCTGGTATGGGTGCAGATCTTTTTGAATCGTATGTTGGATCAATCATAGCAGCAATGGCCATTGCTGTTTTTGCAGGTTTAGCTGCGAAAGATCTTGCATCTGAGTACCTGTTTTTCCCAATGTTAATTGCAGCTGGCGGAATTGCAGCTTCAATTATTGGAACTTTTTTTGTTAGGGCTAAGGAAGATGCAAATTTCAGTAGCCTTTTATGGGCAATTCGAAGAGGCATACTTATTGCTGGTGTACTAGTGGTAATTATTAGCTATTTCATTACTGACTGGTTAAGTTTAGACATCGATCTTTTCTATTGCGTAGTAACTGGTTTGGGAGGCGGTGTAATTATAGGTTTTATAACAGAATATTATACTTCGTATGATTATAAACCTACCCAAATTGTTTCTGAAAATTCTCAAACTGGACCTGCTACTGTAATTATTGCTGGCTTTGCATTAGGTATGCAGAGTACACTTATCCCTGTTCTTGTAGTTGCCATGGGTGTTTTTATTTCGTTTGAATTAGCAGGATTTTACGGAGTAGCTATTGCTGCTGTAGGCATGCTTTCAACGCTTGGAATTACCTTGGCCACTGATGCCTATGGTCCTGTTGCTGATAATGCTGGTGGAATTGCTGAACAATCTAAACAAGAACCTGAAGTAAGAGAAAGAACTGATGCTTTGGACTCTTTAGGAAATACTACAGCAGCAACTGGAAAAGGTTTTGCTATAGGTTCAGCTGCTCTAACTGCTTTGGCTCTAATGGCTGCATTTGCTCAAGCCACCGAAATTGAATCTGCAGATTTATTAAATCACAAAACAGTTGTAGGACTAATGATAGGTTCTATGCTTCCCTACGTTTTTTCAGCTATGACAATGAATGCGGTTGGAAGAGCGGCCTTTTCTTTGGTGAATGAAGTGAGACGGCAATTTCGTGAAATACCCGGAATTATGGAGGGAACGGCTGAACCTGAGTATGATAAATGTGTTGATATGAGTACTAGAGGTGCTCTTAGGGAAATGATTTTACCAGGTGTTTTGGCAGTTGCTGCTCCAGTAATTATTGGGGTTGTTTTAGGTAAAGAAGCTTTGGCAGGAATGCTTATTGGTTCTATTGCATCAGGCTTTATGCTTGCAGTTGCAATGGCAAATGCAGGTGGTGCTTGGGATAATGCAAAGAAATATATTGAACAAGGACAGCATGGAGGCAAAGGCAGTGAATCCCATCACGCTGCAGTGGTAGGTGATACAGTTGGGGATCCATTTAAAGATACTTCAGGACCTTCTCTCAATATATTGCTTAAACTGATGTCAGTAGTAGCACTTGTTTTCGCACCTCTATTTATCTAGATAAAAAATTTATAGTTATATGCATATTAATGGACATTCTCAGGGGGTGGTAGATAATATCACCCTTGAGAATGATTTTTCTCTGGATTGATGGTTTAATTCTGCTTGGGGGTATTTTGCCTGATGGCAGTAATGAAGTTCAGTAATAAGGTATTCCAAAAAAAATTAACTTTACTTGTTGCCTCTATTCTGTTGTTTATAATTTTACTAATTATTATCATTTCAAATTGTTCTTCTTCTGAAAATGAGATTAATTTCAATTCAAACCTAGATTCACAAATTGAATTGAATAATATTTCTCAATCAAATGAAGAAGATTTTAATAATCAAATTGCTACTCAATCTGATGTTGTGTTAATGGACAATCAATTTCCATTGAAGGCATATACACCTCAAGGCTGGAATTCCCCGTTAATTATTAATGGTGAAAACGGTGATCGAAATTTAAATTTTTTGTTAGAAAGTGAGGAGATTTTTATTAGTTGGTCAATTATTAATGAATCTACAAGTAATGTTAACAAGGTTTTTTTTGTAGATTTATTACTTGATGGGATTCCTATAGAACGGTGGAAATTTTCAGGGATTTCACCTGGTGAATCTTATTCTATAACTGATTGGTCTGAACTTGCTGAGAAAGCAAATTTATCTAATGGAATTCACCAATTATCAATTGTGATTGATTCCACGAATTTAATCGATGCTACGAATTCTCTTAATAAAAAGTTTTCAATTCAATTTACATTGAATCAATATCAAGATATAAATGTTTCGAAAAACACCAACCCTTTGAATGCAAGATTTCCAAATTTAGAATTTTTTGTGCCTGATGGTTGGAGAAATCCTATAAGGGTTAATTTAGAGAAAGATTTACCTCCTGGTGTTTTATCAACTCCCATCGACACAACGGGTATATCAGTTCAGTTCGCCTATTTTAATGGTGGTTTAACAACAGTTGATGAATATTACCAAGTGCATGTTTATGTAAATGATGTTTTTGCTTCAAAATTTAGCAGGTGGGGTTCTTTACCTGGAGAATATGTAATTAGTACACCCATTTACAACCTGATTTCTGATCTAGATCTTGAATATGGGAAACATGAACTAAAGGTGGTTCTAGATCCTACTTTAATGGTAATGGAATCAAATGAGAGTGATAATCAAATTACTGTTGAATTTATTTGGTCTCAAGATGGTATTGAGATTCAACAGCAAAATGTTTCTAATGATAATGAGGCCCCCAAAGGATTAACTAATGTGCATGGATACAAATTTAATAATTGGTCTGCTTCCTTAAGTCTTTCTAACGAACCAGGTGTGTATGATAATGATCAACTTATTCATAGCAAAAATCCCTTATTTGTTAGCTGGGCACTAGAGAATAATGGATATTCTGAAACTGAATTTGAAGTTGAATTATTTGTAGATGGAAAGATTTTAAAAAAATGGGATCGTCCTAGTCTTCCTGTGGGATCTATCGATATGATTTTGGACTATTCGATGGATTTTATTATTGATAGTGGATTCCATAATGTGCTGCTTAGAGTTATTACTGCATCTGGAGAAATTATCAATATATACGAAGATCGTTTTTATTGGGAAAAGGATTACCAGCCAAATTTTTCAAGGATCGAGAGTGTAAATTTCCTAACCAATTTTGGGGATTACTGGACAAGACATCAAGGATTAAATTTCCCAGATGATCAAATAACTACAGAAGAATTAATAACTTGGATGAGTGTTCTATATGAAGAGGTTCATGGAGAAACTATAGGAGAGAATCTTTTATTTCATATCTTAAATCCTAAGGAATATTATAGATGGATTGAATCAGAATGTAGAGATAAATCGATGAATTTATCTCCTGACATTCGTGTTTTTTATTTTGATAATTGTCAAAAAGGTGAACATTCAGATGGATACTATACTAATTGGCATGGATATAATCGTATTGTAGTCAAGTGGGATTTACGTCCATTAGAATTCTTGGCTGTTATTAGTCATGAGCTCGGACATTACTATCAGAGTACCAAAAGAAATGAGTTGGATAAAACTTATGATCCTGAAATTATTGCCCTGAAGGAAACCCAAGCATATGTTCATCAAAGTCTTTTGATAAAAGCTTTAGAAGATAAACTTGGTTTTGAATTAATGACATACCCTGCTACAAGAGCATACGAGCAATATGTAAGAAATGAAATAATGTCGATGAAGGAAAAAGTAGAAACATCACATGCTCATGGAAAATTATTGGCATGGGATTTGTTGCTCAATGATCCTAGTTTACGCTTGCAAAGAACAAATCTTTTTAATAATCTAAAATTAGATTTGAATAATCAAAAGTTTATGTTTGATTACCTTATTGAATTGGACATTGAAGAATCTGAAGTGAGATCACGATTATTTATCTCTGATCTTAATACATTGTCGAATACTCTTGAGTCATTTGCAATATCTAGATTGAAGAATGGTTTATTAAATTTTGAACAAGGAGATCCGTTTTTACGAGAAACAGGTCTTTTAATTCCCTGAGGCTTGGATAAGGTTTTTTAATGATATATGATTCTAACTTTGAAATAGTAGGCCCAAACTACAAATTGGGAGCATCTAAACATTTTTCCACTGATAATGATTCGTCTATTATCTTTTCTCATGGATTGGAAGGGGACAAGGACGGTTCAAAGTGGATGGAATGGTCCAATTTTTTACCTACTAAAGGTTTCAATGTATTACGATTCAATTATAGAGGATGCGGAAAAAGTACTGAGCAACCTAGTGATGGTGACTTTTTTGATACAACTCTTTCAAGTCGTGTGTTTGATTATGAATTAGTTTTGAATTCGTTATCAGATTTTGGTTTGGATAATTTTCAATTAGGTGCTATTGGTTCAAGTTTTGGGGGTATGGTAATAGCTGCATCTGCTAATCCAAAACTTAAGGCAATTGCTTTGGTTGCAACACCTTTTTCCCTGGATTTTGATTTAGGGGAAGATGTTCCTTCGGGTACGTTGGAATTAGAATCAGGGGAATTTCTTAGTGGAGAATTTTTAAAAGATATCGTTTTATATGATATAGGGGAAAAATTACAACAGTATAATATTCCTACAATAATTATTCACGGTTCTAAAGATGAAGTTGTACCAGTTGCACACGCTTATAAGTTATATGATTCCATAAATGCCCCGAGAGAATTACATATAATTGAAGGAGCCGATCATTCTTTAACAAATTCATCTCATCGGGATGAAGCGATTCAGCTAATTACACAATGGATGTTAAAATATCTCTGATATTTTTCGCTTCTAATTTGTTCAAGCTTAGCCAAGGTACTGTAATAGAACTCCAGCTGCTATAGCTGACCCCAATACACCTGCAACGTTAGGGCCCATGGCATGCATCAAAAGGAAATTATTTGGATTTGTTTCTTGCCCAACTCTGTGAACAACTCTGGCAGCCATTGGAACAGCAGAAACTCCTGCAGCACCAATTAAAGGATTAATTTTTCCTCTTGTAACATAGTACATAATTTTACCAAATAAAACTCCGCTACTGGTGGCAATAGTGAATGCAAGTAATCCTAGAACAAAAATAGAGATTGTTTCAAGATTTAGGAAGCTATCAGATGTCATTGTTCCACCTACAGTTATTCCTAATAAAATTGTTGTTATATTTATAATTTCGTTTTGTGCAGCTTGAGAAAGTCTCTCCACGACACCACTTTCTCTTAGTAAATTTCCAAATGCAAGCATCCCTAATAATGGAGCTGCTTTAGGTGCAACCATAGCTGTAAGAAGTATTATCAGGAAAGGAAATATAATTCGAACAATTTGCGGTATTTGTTGATCAGTGTATGACATTACAGTTTCACGTTCTTTTTTTGTAGTAAGGAATCTCATTATTGGTGGTTGAATAATAGGAACAAGTGCCATGTATGAATAAGCTGAAACAGCAATAGGCCCCAATAAATTATCACCAGCCAAACTATTCGCTATGTATATAGCAGTCGGACCATCTGCACCACCTATTATGCTAATTGCACCAGCTTCTTGGAGTGAAAACGAAGGAAGCATGACTGCTGCAATTAAAGTCCCAAATATTCCTACCTGAGCTGCAGCTCCAAGTAGAGCTGTAGTTGGCCTCTGAATCAAAGCACTGAAGTCAGTTAAAGCTCCAACTCCAAGGAACATTAGCAATGGGAAAAGTTCTGTTTTTAATCCAAAATTTTTCAGAGTTACTAGAAATCCACCCTCTTCAGCTATCCCGGAAAAAGGAATGTTAGCAAGTATCATTCCTAAGCCAATAGGTATTAAAAGAAGAGGTTCGAAATTCTTGGAGATAGCTAAGTAGATGAACACCCCAGCGATAATGAACATTACTCCATTACCCCAAAAGCTTGCAAACTCAGCAAAAAATTGGGAATTAATACCAATCTCAGTTAGCATGATAAGCTACTCAATTCCAATAGATTTTTTGATTTTGATAATTTTATCGCCACGATCTGAGACCTCGGTTATCACTTTGGATTTGTAATCGTCTTCCCTGATCTCGCCATTGATTTGAATTAGAATATTTTGTTCTTGGAATTGCTGAAGAGTTATCAAAATCTGATGCAGCTGCTAAAGCAGCTATTGCAATTGTTTCAATTGGGGTAGATGCGATTTTTGGTTCAGTTATAACTATTGCCTTATCTGAGATTATTTCAGTTTGAACAAATTTTCGAGCAACAAAAGTTAGCAGATTGATCATTATTGCCAGAGCAATTAATGAGCAAAAAACAAGACTTACTCCGGTTATTGTTATTTGAATCGCTTCATTAAGTTCTGACATAGGTAGATTGAATTGCTTTCTTTAGGATATAAAAAGTATTTCGCTTATCTGAAATAAATTTTCCCAGTCCACAAGCGTTGTGTCAACAATATATCATTTATTAACTAGATTTTTTAGGTTAGATTTATTTCTTTCAATGGAAATTATAGCTTCTAATTGCAATAATGTTTCATTAAGCATACCTTCTTTATTTTCGATTTTGTAATCAAAAATTGATGATCCCTCTAATTCTTTTTTAGCTTCTTTTAATCTTTGTGCTATATTAACTCTTGATTCAGTTTCTCGTTTTAAAAGATGGCTTTCTAGATTCCTAAAAGATGTTGGGTTTAGGAATATTAATACGCTTTCCGGTAATTTTTGTTTTATTGTTTTTGCACCTTGTATGTCAGTTTTAATCACAATTAAATCGCTTCTTTCAAATCCTTTATTAACTTCTTTGATTAGAACTCCATATTTATGCTGATATACTTGAGCCCATTCAAGAAATTCATTATTTTGAACTTTTTTTTCGAATTCATTGTCTTTAAGAAATATGTAATGTTTTCCTTCCTGTTCATAAGGTCTTCTTTTCCTGGTTGTTGCAGTTACGATTGTTGTTATTGATAAATCAATGCTTGTTAGTCTATTTACTATTGCGTCTTTGCCAACACCTGAAGGGCCTGATATAACCAATAATAGTTTATTGTTTTTTTTGATGTTTTCGATTGAATAGGGATTATCTGTTTTTTGTTTTTTCATTATTGAAACTATCTAGTGTTTCCCAAAACTTGGGATATGAAATTGAAACACATTCTGCATTAGATATATTGGTGTTGCCATCTGAGTTTAAGGCAGCGATTGCAATTGCCATAGCTATTCTGTGGTCGCCATGACTATTGCAAGAAGCACCAGCAAGTTTATTCCCACCCTCAATTATCATGCCATTAGTAGTTTCCTCTATTTTGGCATTCAATCGTCCGAGTTCTTGAACGATTGATGTAATTCTGTCTGATTCTTTGGCTCGAAGTTCTTGTGCGTCGTCTATTATTGTTTTGCCTTTTGCAAAGCATGCAGCTACTGCAATTATAGGTAATTCATCTATCAATCCTGGAATCATGTTTCCTTTGATTTCGAGACCATGGAGTTCACTAGTTTCTACAGCTAAGTCTGCAACTGGTTCTCCTCCAACTTCTTTTAAGTTAGTAATAATTATTTTAGCACCCATTTCTTTTAGCAAGTTTACTATTGCAGTTCTGGAAGGGTTCATTCCAACATTTTGCACGGTGATTGCAGCATCTCTATGAATGGCTCCAGCTACAAGCCAGAAAGCAGCTGCACTCATGTCACCAGGAATATCAAGGCTAAGACTAGTTAATTTTCCAGGAGTTATTTCAATGGTTTGATCGTTAACTACAACTTCACCTCCCATATTTATCATCATACGTTCCGAGTGGTCTCTTGTTGGAGTAAGTTCTGTTATAATTGTTTTTTCTCTGGCAAACAAACCAGCAATCATGAGGCATGATTTTACTTGTGCACTGGCAACAGGCATTCTGTATTCTATTCCATTAAGATTTCCTGAATGAAATTCAAGTGGAGGGCAACCATTTTCTAACTTGCTTTTTACTTTAGCCCCCATAAGGGTAAGAGGTTTAATTATTCTTTCCATTGGCCTTCTATTTAATGAATAGTCGCCACTTATGGAGGAGTAAAATGGTTGTGCAGCAAGAATTCCACTTATTAATCTTAAAGTTGTGCCACTATTTCCTGCATCTAAATTTTGGGAAGGCTTAACGAAAGTGCTATTTGAACCTTCAATTTCTATCGTTGTTGGGTTCATTTCATCTCTATAAATTTTGGCACCTAATTGATTTAAACAATTTACAGTTGAGAGGCAATCTTCTCCTTGAGAGAAATTAGTTACTTTAGAATATCCTTTAGAGATTGCGTTAAATATAGCTGATCGATGAGAAATTGATTTATCTCCAGGAAGAGTGATTATTCCACGCAACATTTTTTTAGGTTCAATGGTTTTAAGCATAGTTATCTTCTAGGATATTTAGTTTGACTGTCATCAGATTGCCCAATCTTTTCACCAGCACGTTTTGCTAAGCTGTCTCCCATAAGCAAACTCATCATGGCCTCTCCAGTTTTAGGAAGGTCATCAGTGAGGGATTTTTCATTTCCAACCTCTCCTTTCAACCATTTGGCTCTCGATTCCCAAGCATCAATAAATAAATCCTCAATTTCTTTTGATGTACCCGACATTATTTTTTTTATTTCCTCTAATTCGGTGATGAATTCATCAATCCAATAAGAAATACCGTTGACATTAGTCAAACAAATATCTCTGTGCATTAAAGGATCACCAGAAGCTAACCGTGACATGTCTCTGAATCCTGAACCTGCAAGTTTAGATATTTCTCTCCATCCTCTACTTTTTGAATTCATAGACATTAAAGTTGTTGCAAGAAGAAACGGGAGATGACTAATTGCTGCAACATAACTATCGTGTTCTTCAGGGTCAACAAAATAATGATTACTTCCAATGATATTTACTAACCCTAAAATGGCATCTATTGCTTCAGGAGATGCACTTACACTTGTACATATTGCATATGTGCAATTTTGAAATAAATCTGCAGTTGCGGCTTCAGGGCCTGATTGTTCTCTTCCAGCCATTGGGTGTCCACCAATAAAATTGATGTTGGGAGGAAGTAGCTCTTTAGCCCATTCGTGAATTTGTCCTTTTGTGCTACCAGTATCAGTTACCACTGTTCCTTCATTAAGGTGTGGAGCAATATTTTCAAAAACTTCGCGAATAGATAATACCGGAGTGCAAATTATAACTAATTTAGAATCTTGTACTGCTTTTTTGTAATCCCCTTCGTCTTTATCGATTGCTCCCATTTTTTTTGCTGTTGAACGATGTTTTTTACTCAGATCGTGACCAACAATTTGTGTAGAAGTTAAGGCATTAGATTTTTTTATTGCTAGACCTAAGGATGTTCCAATAAGTCCTAGTCCGATAATTGTTATTTTTTCCAAAATATAAATTCCTCCATCTAGCTTTATAATTTTTT
>CEUS01153674.1_pt1 | contig 59678 bp, 43 predicted proteins | sample 427031 | NCBI WGS metagenome assembly CEUS01 (sample SAMEA2622837, study PRJEB7988) | marine metagenome | biome: marine biome (ENVO:00000447); feature: marine epipelagic mixed layer (ENVO:xxxxxxxxx); material: "saline water (ENVO:00002010), including plankton (ENVO:xxxxxxxx)" | depth 140 m
GACGGACGTAATCCAATAAAATTGGAATAGGCTATGATTCTTGATCAATAAATGTAACAGGAAGATTGTTTTATTGCTTTTGGGGTTTATTGTTTTCTGAACAAGAATGTGGTTTGCTTTATTTCCTTAATATTAATTTAAATTAAATTAGGATTTGGTTTCAGTTGTGATCATTTCCTTTCCAAAATAAATTGATTTTCCGTGTTATCAGGGGCCTGGTCCTAGGATTTTGTGGGTTATCCATAATTTTGGGACTCTGGGCAGTTTGGTTAGGGCCGGCTATATTGGATAGACCGCTTTCCGTTGATCCAGTTCTTATCTCTGAGGCTGAAAGTCTCAGGAATATTCGGATCAATAAAGAAAATCCCCCGACCGTTTGGCGTCCGGTTGATTATAATTTGGGCCAAAAAGCTCCTTGGTGGCCCAACGGGGAATCTCCAATTTTATCTGAACTTGTATACGAGGGAAAACTTCCAAAGGTATCCGATCGTGTTGGTTCTGAACCTGTAGTTTTGGAAGGGTACGACGGTATAGGGAGTTATGGCGGTGCATTTATAAAAGCAGAACTTGTTACAACTGGAGCACGTATTCAACTCGCTACCCATTATAGTGGGTCTTCCTTAGTTAGGTGGTCGCCCACAGGTTATCCTATCGTTCCACACTTTGCAAAAAAATGGGAAATTTTTGACGAGTATAGGGAATATATCTTTTATTTGCGGAGGGGTGCTCGGTGGTCCGATGGGCATCCTTTCACAACAAAGGATCTTATTTATTATTGGGAACGGGAAGCCAACGACCCTGCCGTTAGTCTGCGGGCCACTGACATCCTGTGGCACATGGGGAAACGTCCGATTTTTACAGCAATCGACGAATATACACTTCGTGTTCGTTTTGAAGATCCTTATCCTGATTTTCTTGACCGTTTAGCTACTTGGCACGGACAAGAAATTTTAGGTTCTCCTGCACATTATCTTAGTAAATACCATCCGACACTTGGTGACCAAAAATTCATTGAAAAAGAAATGGAGAGGAAGGGGATCCCAAATCCATCCTTGCTTTATTCATATGTAAAGGGATGGAGTAATACCGAACATCCTCGTCTTTGGCCTTGGATTTATCGTACCTATCAGCCTAATCCTCCCTATATTTTTGTACGGAATCCCTATTATTTTGCGGTAGACCCCGAAGGTAATCAACTCCCCTACATCGACCGATTTATTGTACAAGAAAGGCAGGGAGATATGGCTGATGTCGCTGCCATCAATGGTGAATTAAGCTATCGGATGGGAATGCCTTTTCGGTTATATAGTTTGGCTATGGCACAACGTCACATAGGAGGCTATGAGGTGTATCACTGGCCTCGGTTAAATGGTACGGAATTTCTTATATTCCCGAACCATAATTTGAAACCTTACTCGAACGATCCAGAAGTGATAAGGAAGCGAGATCTTATTCGGAATAAATCATTTCGCCAGGCCCTTTCTCTAGCCATGGATCGTGAATTTATTAGCAAGGTTGAATACAGCGGGTTGTTGGAGCCAGCACAATTATCGCCTGCTCCCGAATCCAATTTTTTTCACGAGGGCTTAAGGAATTCCTACATTGAATACGATTCATTACGGGCTGGGGATTTACTCGATAAAATAGGGCTTTACGGTCGGGATAAAGAAGGATTTCGTACCTTTCCTGATGGGGAAAGGTTGTTACTCTATTTCGATTTTCTCAGTTTTAATCAACGTGATTTGGCCCAGATTATAGCTGCCCAATGGCGGGAGGTAGGTTTACGGGTGATCGCTCGCTATCGAGCTCCACGAATTTGGTACACTGCTCTTGATGCCCTTGAACTTGAACTTTCAGCTGGGGGTATGAGTGGAAAAATGAACCTCCTTGTTGAACCTAAAAATTATGTTGCCTCGAAACAATCTCATTGGGCACGAGGATACGGGAATTGGTATTCCCAGGGATCTTTGTTTAAAAATCCGGATGCATCTGGCCGCGGGGCGTTTGAGCCACCCGAAGGTTCCATTTATCGAAAGGTAATGAAATTGCACAGCGAGGCTGCTATGGCGCCGACGCTGAAACAGCAACAGATAAAAGTTAAAGAGTTCTTAGATATCACAGCTGAACATCTTTGGGTGGTCTGCCCGGGGTTTGCTCCTCCCCTTGCTGTTATTGTTAAGAACGGACTTATGAATGTTCCTCGCGTCGCTGTATATAATGCAGATTTTCAGGCTCCCTCTAGTGGTGGCGTTGAAACCTTCTATTGGGAGAATGTTGAAACAGATCCTGAAGTTGCAATAAACATTAAGGCAGCCCTGGGTGAAGCCAATCCCAATCTGGGCCCCGAAAATGATCAGGAAATAGACGACAAAGGATTAGGCAAGTTAATCAGCTTTTCCGTATGGATTACCATAGGTTTAGGATTGGTTCTTGTAGCATTTAAACATCCATTTATCGGACGTCGGTTAATCATAATGGTGCCGACTCTTGTTGTGGTTTCACTCTGTGCATTTGTCATTATCGAATTACCACCCGGAGATTACCTTACTTCCTATATGGCACTTTTGGAGGTTGGTGGGGACGAGGTAGATCAGGAGGCCATTGAAGATCTGCGGGCCATGTTCGAACTAGATAAGCCAGTTTACTATCGATATTTCAAGTGGGTTGGCCTTGTGTGGTTTACGACCTTCAAAGAAGGAGATAGGGGTTTGTTACAAGGTGATATGGGGTTAGCAATGGAATCGCAGAATCCTGTTAATGACATGGTTGGTGATCGTTTGATCCTAACCCTCTGCATCAGTCTTTTTGCAATACTATTCACTTGGTCGATAGCACTCCCTATCGGTGTTTATTCCGCCGTTCGGCAGTACTCAGCCGGTGACTACCTAGCCACATTCATTGGGTTTATTGGCATGTCGGTCCCTAGTTTTCTGCTTGCTCTTATTCTCATGTACCTTGGCAACCGTTTTTTTGGTATTTCAATCACTGGGCTATTCTCAGCCGAGTTTGTAGCGCAGCCCTATTGGAATGGGGCTAAATTTTGGGACCTACTCAAACATGTTTGGGTTCCTGTGGTTGTGGTAGGTTTCCAGGGAACTGCAGGCATGATTCGCATTATGCGAGGTAACCTACTCGATGAATTAAACAAACCCTATGTTAGCACTGCTCGAGCAAAAGGTGTACGGCCTTTAAAACTCCTAATAAAATATCCTGTCCGTCTTGCTCTAAATCCATTTGTTTCAGGTATTGGAACCCTCTTCCCACAACTTATTTCCGGAGGTGCAATTGTGGCCTTAATTCTTAGTCTTCCTACGATTGGTCCACTGCTGCTAAAAGCTCTTCAAATGGAGGACATGTATTTAGCTGGTTCTATGCTAATGATCTTAAGCTTGCTTGGTATAATAGGCACCTTGATTAGTGACCTGCTCCTCCTTGCCCTCGATCCTCGGATCCGGATGGAGGGAGCCGCCGCCAATTAAAATTTCAGAACCCCGGCTCGGTCTCCTTATCCAGTGGGTACATTGGGCGAGGGGCATTTTTGTAAGGTAAGGTTGTGACATCAGCGCTTGTCGATCCCGGTACATCAGCGTAAACGATCTCGGAGGCGAACTGCTCGTAGAATATGCGAAAGCCATTTGGAGATTTAGCTATTACAAAATCGTAATCAAGGGGATCTTCTCCCATTGCGAGGAAGAAAGCCGAGCAGGTCGTGGAAGCAGGTTTTTCCGAAACGACGACGGTATGTTGGTTTAAATGAAATGTGGCAGTACGCCCTGCACATGCTGACAGGCCGCTATTAGAATAGACACCATCTGTCAGGGCTCGCACATAGACCTCTACTTCAAGAGGTATGAAACGTTCCTTATCGATGGTTCCCCCGAGACTGACCTTGATTCTACTACCCACGCCCTGTTTAAAGGCTTCAAAAACTGCTGGAGCGTCTACGATTGGAATTAGCGCACGTTTTTTATAACCGTATTTAAGCAGCCCTTTTAGGATCTCATTACTATCTCCGGATGATCCAGATGCCGTTGAGTCCGCCGGATCTCCGCAAACCGTTAAGCCCTCTTGCTCCTCTGCCTTCAATACAATACGTTTCATCGAGGTTAGATCTGCGAACCATAGATTGCGATTATCCCACATGAATCGGGCCAACTTGAGAGCTTCTTCATTTGCCCAAGCTTGATCTCCATCGACCGTCACGATAGCATTCGATCTAAGATCAGGGACGTCAGTAAATGGGTTGCCAATGTTAACCCCTGCTGCGATCCCCCCTGGTGATGCTTCAATTTCTTGGCAAATGCGCATTGCCTCTCCAAACCTTCCCGTTGACGTTATCAATTCGTTTCCTCTTGCTAGTAGCGGAATTTTTACTCGGGCAGTTACCGGATTTTTGATTTTTCCGTCCATTATCCCTAACAGGTTTTTAGCCGCTCTTTGCCCGGTCTCTCGCCCATCGACATGAGGGTATGTGTGGAGGAACGAGATGGCATTAATGCCTTCGAGCATTCTTTCGGTAATGATGCCATGTAGATCCATCGGAGCTGTTAAGGGCACATTTCCCACATGTTTTCGAACTCCCTGAACCACACGTCCCTCCGGATCATCCTCAGCCTCCCCAGCCATCGCTCCATGAAGACATAGGCATACACCATCAATATTCGACTCACCTTCGACTGCTTCCAGAAGTTCGGAAATCATTCTTTCTAGAGCAGCCGTCTGTACTAACCCACCTGTTGTGTCCATCCAGGCAGCATAACTTGGAACAATCTCGATGTCCTTTCGGGTCTTTAGGACTTCAATGACTCCCGTAGTTGTCGAGGTTCCTTCGCCGAATGCTTTAATAATATCCTTGCCCCACAAATGGTTAAAATCCTCGTATTTGGAAAGCATAGGATGGAAGCTTCCTACCTCATGCGTAAACGTTGCGATCAAAACTCGTTTCATAAATCTTTTTCTAGTTCAAATGATGTTATAATTGGTCATAGATTGGGTTTCCCCTATTATATTATTCAGTGTTTAGTAGAATTAAGAGTTTAAATGGGACAAAGCTTAATATCACTTGGCGTAAATCTTGTAATAATCTTTAAATACACCTTTCACTGGAAAATTTAGATTACTGACGTATTTAATCTTAGCAATTCGATCTTGATTTTTAGATTGTGGCTAATGCTTATCGTAGGTACGTTAGGAATAGAGTGATTTCAGGATTGGCAAATTATATAAGGGCAAAGAAACAAAGAAGGTGTATATTCTACAAAACGAAATCACTATTAGGTCCAGGCTTACATATACTTATCGAAAAGTTTGCAAACAAGGGAAACGATGAATACTGACGGTAGATTGCTGTCTGATATCCAGATGCAGCAATTTCTTGAGGATGGGTATATAATAATCCGATTAGATGAATCTGATTGGTTTCCTAAGAATATTCGTGGTCAGATGGATGACTTGTTGGCTGAGGAGCCGAATCCAGGCAATAATCTATTACCACGTATACCTGAACTGGCGCGGGTTTTCGAAAATAAGGCAGTCTCCGGTGCCCTCGAAAGTATTCTGGGCCCGGATTACCAGATGGAGGATCATCGCTTTCCCCATGTGAATAAACCCCGTAGTCAACCGCAGAACGTCCACAAGGATGGAGCTTGGAGAGGTGACCACCGGACGCGAAAAGTATTCGGGTTTTACTATCCTCAAGACACACCGGAGTCGCATGGCCCGACTGGTGTATTACCTGGAAGTCAGTATCTCAACCAATTTCCTGAAAAGATACCAATTCTTCCACTCACAGCAGATGCGAGTGTTGTTATTATAGCGCACTACGAAATTTGGCATCTAGCAACGGCCAACTGCGAAAACCGTTCCCGCTACATGATGAAATTTCAATTTACCCGAATGGCTGATCCCGATGAGCCGACATGGGATCTGGCGAATCGGGAATGGGTGACGGATCGACGATTGCTTACATCAATGTGGCGTTGGCATTTGGGTGGAGAAGCACCGGAGGCTACTTCATCTACCGGTATGAGATTGGATCGAGATGGTTTACTGTCAAAATTGAGAGATCCGTCCGAAGCAACAAGAAACGAAGCGGCCTACCGGTTAGCAGATTTGTCTAATGGAAATGATAAAGACCTGATTATCAAAATTTTATTAGATGAATTAACCGGAGATGATGCTAATGTTGCACAGAGTGCGGTTTATGGTTTGGCCGCGATAGGAGTCCCGGCCGTAGATCGGTTGGTCCCACTTTTAAGCTGTAGAAACAAAATTGCCGCGTTGGTTGCTCACGCACTGAGTGAAATGGGTTCGGCATCCGCGGGAGCAGAATCCACTTTACGAAATATGCTTGGAAATGATGATCCTGTCATTCGTCGGAGGGTGGCGGAAGCATTAGGAAATTACCAAGGAGCTGAGAGCGATTTGACAGTTCGAGCCCTAACGAAGCTTTTTAATGACCCCGAAAGAAGGGTACGGGGGGCGGCTGCATCTTCCGTCGCACGGCTTGCAGATAGTTTAGGGCCGGAGGTGTCAGGTGACTTGATTCAGACACTGAAGGCAGCTCTCTTCAATGAAGATCGATATGTTCGAGGACTTGCGGCACGTGCGCTCGAAAGAATTGGAACACCTGAGGCCATTAAAATAGTACTCGAGTGGCTGCACATTTTCCGTTGGTGTCCACTAACTACTGAGAAGAGCCCTTTCTAGAACTATTGAAGGCGAATCTTCCTTCTGATTCTAAAGGGAGGTCAATGTTTAGTTCAAGGTGCTCCCTGGGACAGAGAAGGATCGGCTTGAAGAAGCGTCTTGAAAAAGAAAACATTAAACCTTCTCAAGGATACGTGCATTACGAAGAAAAGTGATTAAGAAAACCAAAGATATTCCAAGTTGTGGAGTAAGATATGCTAATAAGGGAATGGTCGCATCGTCTTCGCTTCTGGCAGCTTCGGCAGGGATCAATATTCTGCAGCGAGGTGGCAATGCTTTCGATGCAGCGATTGCGGTAGCGGGAGTAGAATGGCTAGACTTGCCAGCGCAGTGCGGATTGGGTGGCGATGCTTTTATCGTCTTCTATGACGCCAAAAAGAACCGAGTGGTTGCGATTAACGGTAGCGGTGAGTCAGCTCGAGCAGCTCATCGGGAGTACTATACGGACCAAGGTTTAAAAACGATGCCGCTTGATGGGTGGCATGCTGCTGCCGTTCCTGGTGCTCCGGGTGCGTATGCTGTTCTCAATGAGACTTTTGGCACAATGTCCCTTGGAGAACTGCTTGCACCGGCAATTGCGTACGCCGATGAGGGTATCGTTGTCTCTCCTGAAACGAACCGATTTATCGCGGGATCGTCTGTAACGCTTGGCAAATACCCTGAATCAGCAAGGACTTATATGCCTGGCGGAAAAGTTCCTAAACCGGGGGAACGGTTGGTACTTTCCGATTTGGCACAGACAATCCGAATTTATGCAGAAATGGGGCCAGAATCCTTCTATCGAGGAGAGATTGCGGAAGAGATTGTACGTGCCTCCAATGCGGAAGCGGGATTATTCGGTGCAGAGGAATTCTGCGAACAGGAGACCGATGTTTATGACCCCATAAGCATCAATTATCGTGGTGTTGATGTTTACACAACGGCTCCGCCGTCGCAGGGAATAATCGGTTTGGAATGGCTCAACCTAATGGAAAAATTTGATTTTAATGCAAAGGGATTTGGCTCGGCCGATTCTCTACATCTAATGGTTGAGACGAAGAAATTAGCCTTTTCAGATCGGTTGGCCTACTGCGGCGATCCTCGATTCATCGATGTTCCGTTGGATATACTTCTTTCCAAGGGTTTTGCGGAAAAGCGACTTGAAGCGATTTGTCGAGAGAACGCTAACAACAAACCTTCGCCTGGTGCGCTACCGGAGACAGGTGGTAATACGAGCTATTTTGCAGTAGCTGATAGTCAAGGCAACGTTGTATCGCTTATTCATAGCCTTTCAAATGCCTTCGGTTGTGGTGTTGTTGCAGGTAGGACAGGTGTTATGTTAAACAATCGAGCAGGAAGGGGATTTACCTTGGAGGAGGGGCATCCTAACGTAATTGAAGGAGGGAAGAAGACGATGCACACCTTGAACTGCTACCTCCTTTGTCGTGAAGGGCAACATTGGACAGCGATTGGGACGCCTGGTGGAGATAGACAGGTTCAGTGGGACGTGCAGGTGATTTCGAATATGATCGATCACGGTATGGATGTGCAGCAGGCAGTGGAATCCCCAAGATGGGTGAGTTGGCCTGGGACAGACCCGGCTTTTATTGATATTCCTCTACAGTTCCGTTACGAAAACCGATTTGATCCCGGCGTGATCGTAGAAATGAAACGCCGAGGTCATCTAGTAGATGCGATGACGGAATGGGGTGGTGGCGGAGCTCTTCAGGTTATTGCCAGAGATGACACTGGTGTGCTTCACGGAGGTTGTGATCCACGATCAGGAGGTGTTGCGCTGGGATGGTGAGAAATCTTTTTTCAAAGCAGAGTAAACCTCAAATGATATAAAATTCCAATGTACATAGCTTAATTGCGACTTCATAACTTTTTGGCCAGGTCGTAATGTTCCTGTTAGTCGGCTGGTTTGATTCGGAAGCCTTGACTGTTTCTGGGAACTTAAAACCTTATAGCAATCCGAATTGCAGTTGCGTGCTGTCAGCAACGTAGAAGAGAAATAGATTAATAATAAAAAAGAATCCTTGGGCAGTTACTGCGGCAAGGAAAATTCCAGCCGCAAAGGGTAGCAGCTTTTCCCGTACAGTGGCCGCACCACCAAACCTAAGTACCGAAAAGCGTGCTAAGCAGGCGACAAATAAGCTGGCCCAGACGTGGTACATGACCCACGTTGAGCCAAGAACAATACCGCCTGGATGAAGCCAAAACCCAGTGATGGAGTGTCGGAGAAAAGTCACCAAAGAAACTAGTCCTCCTGTATAGATGACAGCCCATGTAGCGGGTCGAATCTTGGGATTTTCTGATGTTTCTGAGATTTCTGGAGCATCCGTAACTGCTTCGGCATTAAGGAGATAATAATGAGAATCCCAAGGACCTTTCGCATAGTAATGTGCATCTGGGAAGCTATCCATGCCATTCGAGTAGATCCCAGAAAGAACAATCCATCCACCGATAAGAAAGCCACCGCCTACCGCCACGATATTTACGAGGAATATAGTGCCACGCTTAATCCCATAACGCCGTCCGAGCTCCAAGAATTCTAGTTGCATACCGGGAATCACCAAGAATCCAAAATAGACAAGGACCACAGAAATTATTGCAGCAAACATGACCCCCTGATCTCCGATTACTGCTACTCCACCTGCGAATGCGACAAAAAAATACATATGCGGAAACATTACGCTTCCCGGCACTGCACAATCAGCACGCAGCCTCATAGCCACAAGACCGATACTTAGTAATACTAGGAAATTTATGAGTGTGCCGCCTACTGGCATTCCAATTATCTTGGCCCAAAGTGCTATTCCGCCAGTGGAAGCGATCAGAAGAAGAATTGCTTGTCGGTTAGAAAGGACCTCTTCCCCTTGGCCCACACCTTTGACAGCGGTTTTAAGAAAACGATAGATATATTTTCTAGAGAAGAATACGATGAGGATCGAATAGACGATATATCCTGACAATCTTTGATCTAGTTGGTAGGGGAAGCCGGCCTGGTAGGTTAGCCCGTAGAACTCTCCGACGAGGAATTGGGCTCGATACAGGAAAAAGCCAACGAGAAGGCTCATAAGTATGTTAAGCTCAAGGAACATGGCCATTCCCAAGTACAGTGCTATCACCTCTAGGTTGAGCCCGGCTAGCATCCGCTGGAAGTAGGGATTTTCGATATAAGCGTTGAGCCGCAAGTTGATATCCAGATTGGGTATATTGGAATTAATTTCGTGAAGGCCACGGAGTAAGCACCAGATAAAGGTCACCGCAAATCCTGCCCACATAAAACGATTATGCCATCCGTCAGGTAACAAAGGCTCCCTATCGGTTTCTTGTTTTTTGCTCCCCAGAAAAAAGGCAGGAATTTGAGCAAATGGAAGAGGAAGGCGCTGGTGGTCGATCCACTCCCGGCGCATAATGGCGGCAATTGCAAAAGTTGCAGCGAGAGTAAGAATGAGGAAAGAGCCCCATGATGCCAAAGGTCGGATCCAATCTCTCCACGGGATGTAAGCTGTGAGTAAATAATGTATTCCAGCAAAGCTGAAGAGATTGTCAGGCTCGATCAGACGGTTCGCTTGTTCGGTGTCCGTCATTCCCTCCAGGTCCTTCTCTAGTAATACCGTTCGACTCCTGTACGCACTTTCGATCGCCTCGACGTTCATTACCTGAAGATCACGAAAAACAACTCGGCCGGTACCGTTCAGGCCTAATTCCAGGATCACGGAATCCTGAACTTGTACAGGAAAGACTACACCGTAGGTTCCGAGGCGTCGGTAGCCCTCCTTTTGTTGAAAAGTCACTTCCGCTTCTTCCGAGGAAGAGAATGCATCCTGTAGGAATCGTGCGTTTTTGCCATTATATAGCCGGCAGTAATAATAAGATCCGGGAGTAAGTCCCTCGGCTCTTGCCAGCACACTGATAAGGTAATTTTGGCCGGGGATAACTGTGTCTTCCCTTCTATCTCCAACTGGTAGGTATACGCGTAAACGGGATTTGGCTGATTTACTCGTATGTTCGATTAGCGGTGCTTGTTCGATGTGCCCATCGGAAAGAGTCAGATAGTTCCATTGAACACTGCCCTGCGTGTCCATGAACATCTCCGTTGATTTAGTTAGAACCCCTTCTGTAAGATTGGGACCATGTGGCCATAGATTTGGATTCACCGCATCGAGGCCCACAAAATTTTCGGCACGGGGATAAGCCATCATATTGGGAATAGCAAAACGCCAGAACCCCACCGTGATAATTGGCGAAGCCATAAGTCCGGCGAAAAGAACACAAAGGAGTTCTGCACGCGTAAGCAGTTTGATACGTGCAAGAGCCTTTAGGACAACGCAGAAAAAAAGCAGGACTAGGAAAGCCCAAAAAACCGGAATTGATAATGCATGAGAGCCAAGTGTGCGCCCCCCTTCCGACACAGTGCCCATAAACACTGAACCAACCTCAATAGAAATTGAGGTTAAAAGGATCGTTAGGAGCGAAAATACAAGGACTCGAGTTACGGAGAAATTCATTATTGGGAATACACTAATAGAGAATATCCATTGGTAGAGGCTCAAGTCTGAAATTGCATAAGCGGATTTTGCTATATTTTGGCTCCCTTTGATACCCTATGTTACGAAGGGCTAATGTAAGGAGCACTGATGCTCCTTTAAAAGGGAGAAAAGGGTTTTTCGGGTTTCTGCTATGGTAGAGTAGAACTAGAATCACAGAGCGCGACTGAATTTAGGACTCTAGATTCAGTTTATCGACTCTCAAAAATAATACCTTTTCGCTCAAGTTCCTTGTAAAACGCTTCAAATTTCCGACTGCCGTTGTCGGGGATAACTTCGATACTCGAACCCTTTTCGCAGATAGGTAACCCGGTTTGGGTGTAGCGTCCATGAAAGGTACTTCGATTGCCGATGATGCAGACACTCTCGCCGCCTGCTCGTGTATAGCGATAGATATGACGAACCGTATCCACATGAGAATAATTGACTGCATATTTTCGGAGGGCTTTCTCGTCAATCTCGATTCCAAGGCCGGGGCCATCCGGAACTCTATAATAACCGGCATGCACTTTAATCGGGTGTTCGAGTAGCTGAGATTCCCAGATGTTCATACAGGTGATGGCTGGCCATCTTGCTTCTTTGCAAACAGATCCTATATGAGCGGCCCAGGTTGTTGTAATGCCGGTGCCGACTAATTGCAGCCAAAATGGTTTATTGGCTGCCTTTGCAAGGGCGCTCTGTTCAGTCAGCTGAGACGCGCCCCCGCCGATTATGAGACCATCCATTACATCTTCTCGCAAGGCGGTCATGATTGGGGGTCGGTCAAAATGCATTGCGATCGGACGGTTAAGACGTTTTCGTAATTGTAAATTTCCCTCAACATCCTCTTGGGGTATTGGAGATTCGATCATTGCCAGTTGCTCAAATTTTTCGATCGACTTTAGCAACGGTATTGCATTGGCGGAATTTACGAGGTGCCCATTGAAGTCGAGATCCAACTTGAACTCAGTTGGGACAACACGCGCAACAGTGTCTAGGCAAGCATGTAGATCTTGCCACGGCCGTGTTTTGAATTTTGCCGACATGTAGCCTTCCGCAATAGCATCTCTGCATTCTCTCTCCCACTCCTCCTTTTCCATGTCACATGCCCACCATGAGATTGGACACCAGTCGCGGACCTTGGATCCTAATAGACTGTGCACGGGCACATTTTCATTTTTAGCTACTGCATCAAAAAGCGCCATTTGTACACCTGACCCAAGGCCGTCGTTCCATAGCAGACCTGCGGCTTCTTCCCCGACAATTCGTTTTTCAATGTCGTCAGGTACAGTAGCATGAGTGGCATGGACGATTGTCTCTCCCCATCCTACGATACCGTTGTCCATCGTTAATCTACAAAGTTGTACAATACGCCAAGCTGGAATCCAGTATTGGAGATGTTCACCACTGCGATGGGTGAACGGGACATCAAGGTTAGTGAGTTGGATTGCTGTAATTTTCACGAGTGATTCTTCTCGTATCGAAGAGAATGCTTCCTTTAACGTTTAGCCTACACCATGTCAATGGTCCCAATCGTACGCGAATATAGTTTCTCCTTGGAAATTAGCTTCCCGAAAGAGTTTTTGTTGGTTAGGATTGCTTTGTAGATGCAACGATAAGGTGTTGATGATATGGGAATCTGGACTTTGCCAAGTGTCGGTGTTTCTGAATCGAGGGGGGCACATTGTAGGAATGCTATACCGTTTAGCGCGCTTCTCTTCGAACCTCAAAGAGTATGCCTGGCAAACATGATCTTCTACTGGATTTTTGTAGCTGAGAAGAAAGAATTCATACCATGAAACTGACCAATCCTGAACTGATTAGGGAAATAACGAGTAACTGGCACGGAGCACGGGATTCTAATGGTCGGCCGTTGGTATCGAATCATATTCTCAAGCAAATTAAGTCTGTTACGATTAGAGAGGCTTTTACTGTTCTTGAAAAGCACGGATATGAACACAACTTCGAGGGCAATTGGAAAATCCTGCACCCATTGAGAGTTTTAGTCGGAAGGGCGGTGACATGTCGCTGGGTTCCGCTGCGTCCGGACCTTCACGAAACGATCATGAAGCAAGGAGAGATCGAGGGGAGGATTGGATTCCCCAACTCTTGGGTGATTGATGAGATCGTTGAGGGCGATGTGCTAGTGGCCGATCTTTTCGGTAAAATAAACCTTGTCGGTGACAATCTTACCACCGCAATTAAGAAAAATGGTGGTCATGGCATGGTTATTGATGGTGGCCTTCGCGATCTACAAGGGATCCTGAAGTTCGCAAATTTTGGTACCTATGTAAGACGAATCCACCCCGAGGCTATCCCTGGAGTGACAATGCCAGAAATCAATGGTATCACCCGTATCGGGGAGGCCACATGTATACCAGGCGATGTGATCCTCGGTACAATGGAAGGGGTGATCTTCATTCCGCCACATTTGGTAGAGGAAATCATTTATTATTCTGGAAAGAACACTCCTGAGGGATGATGTAAAGGAACATCGTACGATGCGATTTCGTCGCCACACACTCTATCAAGGTCAGCCTGCTGAACGGTTGTCCTGCGTTGTTGGAGATCTTAATAATGATGGCAGGCCTGAAATCGTTATCGCGACGCGAAACCCGGAACAGATACATTGGTTCGGTAGGACTTCCAACGGTATTTGGCAACAGTACCTTATCGATGACACCTTCCCTAGTATTAGTGTTGGCGGAGCACTTGTTGATCTTACTGGAAATGGGCAGCTTGATCTCATAGCTGGCACAAGCGATCGAGGAAGTCATGTTTTTTGGTGGGAATGCCCGACGAATCCCACTGAGAGGTGGATTCGTCGTGAGGTTTCTCAGCTTCCTGGAAGTCGCACACACGATTTGTTATTAGCAGATATCGACGGTGACGGTAGGCCAGAGTTGTACGTCTGGAATCAAGACGCTGAGACGCTCTTCTGGGTTCCGCTGCCCGATGATCCGTATAGCTGCCCCTGGCGGGACTTTAGGCCAGTTGTTACTGGAATAAATGAGCAAGCCCTATCGGCTGCTGATGTTGACGGCGACGGAAGACTGGAACTGATCGCTGGGTGTTCGTGGTATCGCCTTTTGTCTAATGGGAAATGGGAACGACATATCTACACAAAAGACTATGGAGGGGTTCGAGTGGTTTCTGCAGATTTTGATGGGTCTGGAAAGTCGCAAATTGTTGTTTGCGAGGTAGGAGCTGATATTGGACAGCAGTACGGACGCTTGGCTCTTTTCCGGCCAGGTGCCAGTCCGGAGGATCTATGGGAAGAAGAAGTGCTACATGATCATTTGATTGACGCTCATTCTCTGCAAGTTGCCGACTTCGATGGTGATGGATGTCCCGATATTTTCGTTGGAGAGATGGGGCTGAAGGATTGGGAAAATCATCCGCCATCCCAGCGGATCTTCTTAACCCGCGGAAATCGGATGGAAGAGCACATTATAGATCTTGGCGTCGGAACACATGAAGCACAAATTATTGAATTAGATGGGCATATTGGAATAGTGAGCAAACCCTATCGATCGCTACAGGATAGTTCTGTGCGGCCGAAAGGAGTTGATGCTATCTACCTTTATATGCCGGATTGAATAATTTAGTAATCGCCTGAGATTTTTTGTTGAACTATCATTGCTAATTACTGTATTGGGATTGGACCAGCCGAGGAGCTAACTTTCTAGGTTTCCAGTTTACATCAAAACTAAGGGTTGATTAGCTTCAAGGAAGGGCAAAACCAGAAGGATGGAGGAATAGACTCAGCAATCTTGGGGTAGGTAAATACTGGAGTCTAGTTTTGCCGACTATTGAGAACTGATATGGGAACCTTCGAACTAACTTCTCATCAGCGTGAATTCATGGCTGTCTATGGGTATCTTTCTTTCCCGGGTCTTCTCACTGACAAGATTTCCGACATCGAAGAGGCTTTTGAGACCCTTATGCAGAGGGGTAGTGGGGCGACTCATGACGGGGGACAACGATCATGCATGGTTCCCTTTCTCAATCACAGTGCCTACCTATGTACGCTGCTCGATGATGATAGGATCAGCGGTATTGCAGCTGGGCTGTTGGGGGAGAATTATCAATACTGGAACAGCGATGGGAACTACTATGTTGGTGATACTGGCTGGCATTCGGATACGATATGGCCACCTCCCATTCGTTACTACAAGATGGCCATCTATTTGGACACTGTAACGCGGGAGACCGGTGCGTTGCGAGTGATTCCTGGAAGCCATCGATCTGGCGAAGCGTTTGCGGAAATGCATCATGACCAACTCTTTCGGAACAAGGAAATGTTTGGTGGGCTGCACGGTAGTGAAGTACCGGCGGTTGCGCTGGAAACGCAGCCCGGTGATTTGGTCGTGTTCGATCACGCCACTAAACACAGCGCATGGGGGGGAGACTCAAAACGACGCATGTTCACGATAGTGTTTACGGAACACCATTCGGGTTCGGGGTTGTCGCACTTTCAGGATAATGTCCGCGGTGCTGGTTACACTAGAAAAGAGGTTTTTGGGGAAACCTCCGACGGGCCATTATTGAAGGATTGCCCACCAGAACGCCGACGCCAGCTGACTCAGCTTCTGGAAAATATTCCAGACACTGTAGAATCAAGTAGTTGATTACCTATAATATTCATGTGCGAGGTTTTTAAACTATGGTGCTAATTGTCTAAGCGTGATCGAGTGTACCACAGCCGCTCAGCTGAATAGCAACAAAGAAAAAAAGACTCAAGGCTATGACAAGAAGTTAAGGGCATTCGAATGTCGACAGGAACTCCCAAACGAGCCATAAATCCTCTGTCTGTGAGAGAATATGACGAAACCTATATGTTCGATCTTCAGGGTTACCTTCTCTTGCCTGGAGCAGTAACCCAAGGCCATTTAGATAGTCTTAACCAGGAGATAGACGCCTACCGCGATATTCAACCGGACGAATGGCGAGGTTGTGTTCACTGCCAAATGCACCATCCCAAACGTGGTTTGAACCTGCAGAATGTAGTTGAAGGTGGGCTACCTTTTGAGGAGTTAATCGATCACCCTGTTTGGATCGATAAAGTTCGAAACTTTGTGGGAGAGTCTGAGGGTCTCTTTATTGACGAGAATTTTGTTTCCGTTCGCGGACCGGGTGAATCTATAAATCTCCATTCAGGTGGTGCCAGTCGCAATATCCGCAGTCAGTTTCGTTATCACGATGGGAAATTCCATTGCGGAATGATAAATATCCTTCTGGCCTTGACTGATATTGGACCTGGTGACGGCGCTACCTTAATTGTTCCCAGTTCCCACAAGTCAAATCTTCCCCATCCTACCTTACGCGGAGATTACAAGGATCTCATGGGTACCTCAGCGGATGGTGCAATCGGGGCTGTGGAGGTCCATATAAAAGCCGGCGATGCTATACTTTTCGTTGACGCTCTTGCCCACGGTTCGGCCGAGCGAAAAAATTCTGGAGAACGACGTGTTGTTGTCTATCGATATGGTCCCCGGTGGAGTAACACCCGGTTTGGTTATCAGCCATCCTCAGAGTTGCTTCAGCGTCTTAATCCGACCCGCCGTAGCATCATCCAGCCTATTGCGCCGCTTCTCCCTTGATACCAGTGAAATGCTCAGCAGTTTCTGTGGAGGAAGGTGTCCGTTAATAGGCAATTAGATTCAGTTGTAAAATATAGATTGCTTTGTACGGTCCGCAATTATCTGTTGAATTGAAACCTCTAAAAATTTCCAGGAACGTCGACTATTTGGAAGCGGTACAATGATTCTCTTAGACGTTTCACACACTTCACACTGCCCGTCCAATACGGGGATTCAGCGGGTCTGTCGCAGTCTATATAGGGAACTGCAAGATTCGGATCTGTGTCTTCCGGTGTGTTATGATCCGTACCTAAAGTCCTGGCGGATTCTGACTGCTGGTGAGGTAGAAAATCTTTCACCAAATGTAGGAAAGCTTTCTCCAACGAATCGCAAATCCATTTGGAACAGAGGACAAAGACTCAAGGGGAGGTGGGGTCGAATCTTTCCGGTTTTGGTGCGAGGTACTCGTATACCGGACAAGCACTTTAGTGGTTTTTTGGTTCCCGAAATATTTAGCCCCAAATTTCCCAACGTTGTAAATGAACTTACGCCTCGCATAGCGGGCCCTAGGACAGCCTTGTTCTTTGATGCCATCCCGATCGGATTCCCTGAATATACGCCGCTGACAACGGTGAGGCGGTTTCCCCGTTACCTAATGGATCTCTTGCAATTTGATGGAATTGCCGCTATCTCGGAGACGTCGAAACGTGATTTAATAGCATTCTGGGAAAATAATGGCGTTGTAAAACACCCCCCAGTTGAAAGTATTCCTTTGGGAACTGATTTTGTCAGCGAATCCCTTATCTGTGCGACATCCGATCCGGACGAAGTGCGTCCTGTTATTCTCAATGTCAGCACCATGGAAGGACGTAAAAATCATCTGAAATTACTCGAAGCGGCGGAAGCTTTGTGGAGTGCTGGAGTTTCGTTCGAGCTTAAAATAATTGGGGCACTTAATCGCGAAACTGGGGGACCGGCGATTGATTTGTTAAAAAGGTTGAGACGGATGGGACGCCCTGTTTGTTGGATCGGGCATGTTAGTGAGAATCGTATTCGCGAAGAATACAGAAAATGTTACTTCAGTATATACCCCTCTCTCTATGAGGGATTTGGCCTTCCCATCTTGGAAAGTTTAAGCTATGGCAAGCCTTGTATTTGCAGCGACCGTGGGGCTCTTCGGGAGCGCATTAAAAATGGGGGCTGTCTCGTCCTCAGCGATGTTACAGACGAAGCGATTGCTGTTGGTATGCGGCGCTTACTCGAGGATCGAGAGCTCTATCGAAAGTTAGCATCCGAAGCAAAGAGTCGGAAGTTCCGAACCTGGAAAGAATACTCTAACCACCTTATAGACTGGATGGACTCACTGCGTTCCAATACCTCTCAAAGGATGTGAAACAGATTAATTTTCCTTGTGGATAAATAGCTGATAGTGTGCTTCCCTTTCTTCGATAGGAATATGGTTCTATCTGTCTACGAGCAATCTCTGTGATATCATAGCAAATATTGCTGTTATAAGATACGCGTAGATGGTGTGTATAGGCGGTTATGGGGGAGGGAGAGGAATTGTGAATTCCTGGACAATTCCCTTGCCTTCTACTTCGTCTGGTCGTTGCGGAACCATTCGAGAGCAGAATCGAAGAGGCCAGGAAAAAAAACATACCCGACAATGGCCAGTGTGATGAGTGTGACCAATAAAAGGAAGACCTTCCCCAGTCTGTAAATGACATAAAAGACAATTAAACCTGTGACGATAAGGATGATTATGCCGGTAGGCTCTCCTGAAAATATCGTGTTCCAAATTTGGTCCATGTCGACATCCATGGTGGTTCCGGGTTAAGGGTAATAAGCTTCAGTCAACCAAATGGAGAGTGAAAATAAATTTCAGAGCTCAAGTTATATGATTTTAGTTCTTTCTGAGAAATTTTATCGCGGAATTTGCCACTGAGCGTCCCCGACCGGTTTTTGCAGTTTGTTCATCATATTGCTCCCGCTAGCAACCCTCCATCTACGGGAAGGGATATGCCAGTTATACAGGCCGATGCATCAGAGCAGAGGAACACGACGGCGCGACCGATATCTTCCGGCGTGCCACGTCGACGCAATGGCACGGAGTCGAAGAGGGATTCATCGATGCTGCCAACAGACGGAGGGGGGGTGTTGAATTCGTGTTCGGTATTCATATGGCCGGGAAGTACAGCATTACATCGAATACCGTACTCTCCGAGATCGACTGCCATGCTCTCGGTCAGTCGCAGTACTCCCGCTTTGGTGACCCCATAAGCTGTATCCCCTTTCCAAGCTCTACGGCCGTGGACCGAAGATGTGCTGACAATACATCCTTTGGTACCCGTCGCTACCATTGCGCGGGTAGCCTGTTGACTGCATAGATAAAAGCCCTTGAGGCCAATATCTAAGTTGAGATCCCAGTTTCTCTCAGTCAACTCTAGGAATCCCTGGGACGTTCCTCCGTACGGATTGTTAACAAGGATATCGATTTGGCCGAACTGCTCAAGGAAAGTGCTAAACATTTTCTCGACATCAGTAGGCTCTGAGATATCTGCAGGATAGAATTCAGATTTGCGATTCAACTTTTGAATCAATTGCACTGTCTCCTGTGCATCGCTATCCACTGATAGATCATTGATGCCCACATCGCAGCCGGCCTCTGCCAGAGCAAGAGCTATTCCGCGTCCAATCCGTCTTTTGCCTCCTGTGACCAGAGCTTTCTTTCCTGATAGTGTATAAGCTTTAGACATGTTTATTAGGAGCCATTACAATCCGAATGATTGTCAAACGGCAAATTTCTAGTTAAGGGAAACGAATTATGTTAAAAACATCTGCAGAAATCTAAGATTCCATCGCAATTTGGCAACTCAATCTCGAAACGTGATGGAAGTTTTCGCGCGGGTTATGGTTCAGCTCTGTATGTTGGATTTCATCAATCTTACGGTTGAACAATTGACAGCGACAGCTGCTGAGCGGTAACTCCGTGGTTGGAATTAACCCTTTTAGCCATCCATCACTGCTTTTCTTTGAAATAATTACCTATGGCCTCATCAAGGGCGTCTACAACTAAAACGAAACGGTTCGCTTGGAACTATGACGGATACAGAGGAAAATTATGGCTCTATCTGATAACTCAATAAAACGTGCGGCGGAATTTGTTGCTAAAGGGCGGTTGCTGCCTCCTTCGCCAATCGGGTATCCGGATGTAGAATGGGAGCCAGTTGATGCAGAGGATAGCATGATGATACAAGATGCCTTACACATCCTTCTGACGGCAAATGGTTATGGGACAGTCGTGGGTACGAAAATAGGGTGTACCACAAAAGTAATGCAGGATTACCTTGGCGTGCCACATCCGTGTGTGGGTGGAATATTTGATACGACCATTCAGTATAGGATCGGTAAGGTTGGGTTTAAATCCTTCCTTCATGCTGGGGTTGAATGCGAAATTGCCGTAAAACTTAAGTCTTCAATTTCAGCATCGGGGGCGCCTCATACTATCGACAGCGTCTCAGAAGCTGTTGGGGCGTTTTTCCCCGCTATAGAAATCGTAGATGATCGTTATGTTGATTTCTCTGCACGTGAGCCTGATTGGCGGATTTGGTTGGCCGATGATTTTTTTGGTGCTGGAATTGTATTGGGCGAACCTGTGTTCAATTGGTATGCTCTGGACCTTTCTAGGGTGCAGGGATCCTTGATGATCAATGGTGTTGAAGTTGGTATGGGACATGGGCGGGACATCATAAATGGACACCCCTTGGAGGCCTTGGTTTGGCTTGCGAACTTCGAGGCTAAACGTGGGCGTGACTTACCCAAGGATTGGATTATCATGCTTGGTAGTATTGTACAAACTAAATGGGTAACTATGGGCGATATTGTAACCGTGGAAATAAAAGGGCTAGGAGAGGCGTCCGCTCATTTTGTATGATTGCTTTTAAGATCTTTAGGAGTTTTCTGGCAGATGTCGGTTGAATCTTTATCACGCCGGATCGTGAATCCTTCCTGGTAAAAAGAGAATATAAGATAAAGGAGAACACTTACGGCGGAATAATGGGCCTGAATATGATAATGATACACTAATTGGTGCAGGTTATTTATTAATTCAGGAGTCAATCGATTTTTTGAAAGAGGGGCTAACAGATACCTTGGAACCCCTTTAGAGATAAGTAGTTATAATTGCGTGTTACAAATGGAACTACAGGGATGAAAACGCCGATACACAAGATTACCGCTGGTCAGGAACTTTACGACAAAGCAAAACGATTAATTGTTGGTGCTACTGGACTGTTTGGGTTCCGGCAGGAGCTTAGAGCCCCGCAACAATGGCCCCCTTACGCCGTCAGGGCACAGGGATGCGAGGTTACCGACCTAGATGGTCAGACTTATGTGGACATGTCGCAATGCGGTATCGGTGCTACTGCGCTTGGATATGCTGATCCCGATGTTACCGAAGCTGTTGTTCGTAGTGTGAGGAATGGATCGATGTGCGCTATGAATCCTCCTGAAGAGGTTGAACTAGCTGAGTTGCTTCTGGAGCTTCATCCTTGGGCTAGGAAGATTCGTTTTGGACGATTAGGAGGTGAGACCATGACAATTGCCATCCGGATCGCTCGGGCGAGTACGCGACGAGATAAAGTCGCGTTTTGCGGATACCACGGATGGCATGATTGGTATCTTGCTGCGAATATGCCGAACCAGGAAGGGGGAATGGCAGATCGGCTGGGCGAATGGCACCTGCTGCCAGGACTGGAGCCTTTGGGGGTGCCGCGTGGTTTGGCTGGTACGACGATACCCTTTGCTTACAACCAGATCGAAGAATTGAAAGCAATTGTAGATGCTCATGGATCGGAGTTGGCTGCGATTGTGGTTGAGCCTACACGGAATTTCGAGCCGGAGCCTGGATTCTTGGAAGGAGCTCGTGATCTGGCTGATCACTGCGGTGCTCGCCTCATCTTCGACGAGATCACAATCAGCTGGAAGCTCTCTTGTGGCGGTTCGCACCTAAAGTACGGTGTTTGCCCCGACATGGCAGTGTTTGCCAAATCTTTGGGCAACGGTCATCCTATGGCAGCAATACTTGGCTCGACTGAGACAATGGGTGCCTTTCAGGATACTTTCATCTCAAGTGCTTATTGGAGCGAAGGGGTCGGCCCAACGGCTGCCCTGGCAACCGTCAAAAAGCACATGCGCATCGATGTGCCAGCTCATCTCTTTCGGATTGGCACCAGATTGCAAGAGGGGTTAGCGAAACTTGCAGAGAAGCATCGGGTGCCATGGATGTTTTCCTGTCACCCTGCGCTATTGTACTTTGGAATCGATCACTCCAAGGCGAACGCTTTATTCACGCTGTGGACTATTCGAATGCTAGAGCGCGGGTTTCTTGCGGTTGCAGGAATGTACCCCATGTTAGCACATGAGGATCGTCATGTTGATGCGTACCTGAAGGCTGCCGATTCGGTGGTGGCAGAACTAGGAGAGGCTATTCGAGAAGACGATATCGAGCAAAGAATCGGTGGGTTAGTAAAGGAATCCGGGTTTCATCGTTTGGCGTAAGGCAAGCCATAATCTCGAATTAGCCAGAAATTTTGCAAACCAGGAGTGAATGCCATCATTTTTTCACTTAGTTCCAAGTTGCTCTTTTAATAATTTTACTGCCATTGCTTCTCGGTTTTCTCTACCCTGCCCATCTAGTCCGAGGTGCTCGGGGCATATTAGACCGTCGAAATCGGCATCTTGGAGTAACTGTAAAACTTTTGGAAAATCAACATTGCCTCGTCCTAAGAACACTTCATCCCACATTCTCCAATCACCTAGCACATCACGGGCATGGGCGAAGGGAATACGCCCTTTCACCTTTTCAACAGTTTCATAAGGGTCATCTTGAGCTAGAAGCAGAATGCCTGGATCATACGTCCAACCGTTGAAAGGGCTATCTGCTGCCTGGAGTAACCTTGAGATACTATCGAAGTTCCAAATGAGATATTCGGGCAAGCAGTGACCATGTGTGGCAATTTTTACCCCGCTTTTCTCAGCCTGTTCTGTAAAACGACGATAAATGTTAATGACCAGTTGCCATTGCTCTTCCCTCTCACTTGCCTCGGCAGCTTTCATGAAGTTGTAAAGGAGCATCGCTTTTACTTCACATGAGCCAAGCACTTCAAATGTCCCGCAGACTTCATCGACTTTTGACTCCCACTCATCGGTTTTTGACAAGACGTCAATCTGTAGGGGTGTCGGGATCATGACCTCTACTTTCTTTCCTGCCCTCATCATCAAATCCTGGACTGTCATAAGGTGATCTTTATCAGGTACGCCGTTCTCCTGGTATCCATCGATGGCCTGGCAATGCATGCAGACGGCATTAATGTCTAATTTCTGACAATAATTAATGAGTTTTTCTATATCTCGTTCACCCGTGTGGATTCCTACTTCAATCATTGCATTTCCTTAAATATTTCCCGATCGGGAGTCTACATGTACAGCGTTCGGGGCACTTATAAGTGAGTTTTCTGCTCTATTATGCTCCGTTGGCTAATTCAGTGAATTATGCATGGGGAAAGGTTGTATTTTCTAAGGAAGAAAAAGCCTTTTTACCATTTCTTCCAAAAAAATTCGGTCTCGTAAATAGGGTTACAGTATTTCGTTTCTGGGTGGTCCGTAGCAAGGGAAACTGGCGAAATTAAGATTCCAATAGAATACTAGCAAAAGGAAAGGACTACTAAGAACGGGTGGCTTCGTAGGATGCAACTTGTTTAGGGCCCCATAATCTTCGGTTGTAAGCGGAGGCCTAACAAGTAATAATAAGTTTTTATGCCAACGTTTTTATTTCGAAGAACAACCTAATTAGGGAAAATGGGCGGTTGAGTGAAAGCTGTAATTTCTCGCCTTGTCTAATCAAGGCGAGAATCCTTAGTAGTTTGATGTAGGAAATTTTATTAATCTAAATTTTTGCCCTCGGGGAAGGTATCACCCGTTTATCACTCTAAGGATGGCGAAAAACTTTCAAATTTCCATTGAATCCTTTCCCGAGGGGTTTGCGTAATTTGGCTTACCTAAACATTAGTTGAGCATTTAGAAGTTCCGATTTAAATCCAAGTACAATTGGTTGGGTCGAGTTGACATTATTAGGGGAATGTTCAACGTATTTAAGATCACCTTCCAAGGATTTATGTTCCTTGGTTAGGGAACAGTCTTAAGGAAACCTAGAACACGATTGGAGAAAACATGGATAGTATAAGTAAGTGTCCAGTTTTAGGAGGACCTGATCGACACATGGCGGTCGGAACAACCTCAAATCAACACTGGTGGCCGAATCAGTTGAATCTGAAGATTCTGCACCAAAATTCCTCCCTTTCAGATCCGATGGGGGAGGATTTCAACTACGCTGAGGAATTCAAGACACTTGACCTCGATTCCCTCAAAAAGGACATCGATGAGGTGATGACGACATCTCAATCTTGGTGGCCAGCTGACTACGGCCACTACGGACCGCTTTTTATCCGAATGGCATGGCACAGCGCAGGGACATACCGCATCGGTGATGGCCGCGGGGGTGCAGCTTCCGGTACAATGAGGTTTGCGCCTCTTAATAGTTGGCCCGACAATGTAAGTCTGGATAAAGCCCGTAGGTTACTTTGGCCAATTAAGCAGAAGTACGGTCGGAAAATCTCCTGGGCTGACCTGATGATCTTTACCGGGAACTGTGCCTTAGAGTCGATGGGTTTCAAAACCTTTGGTTTTGCCGGGGGGCGTGAGGACGTCTGGGAGCCCGAAGAGGACATATACTGGGGATCTGAGACTACTTGGCTAGATGACGAACGTTACACTGGCGACAGGGAGCTCGAAGAGCCGCTTGGTGCTGTCCAAATGGGCTTGATTTACGTTAATCCTGAGGGGCCAAATGGCAATCCCGATCCGCTCGCTGCAGCCCGGGATATTCGAGAAACATTCGGGCGCATGGCAATGAATGACGAGGAGACGGTGGCACTCATAGCTGGAGGACATACGTTTGGCAAAGCTCATGGTGCTTGCGATAAGGACGGTCACATTGGTCCCGACCCTGAGGCTGCTAACTTAGAGGAGCAAGGTTTCGGCTGGAAAAATAGTTTCGGCACTGGAAGCGGTGGCGATGCTTTTACTAGTGGGCTGGAGGGTGCGTGGACGACCAATCCGGTAGAGTGGGACAACAACTACTTTGACAACCTTTTTGGTTTCGAGTGGGAGCAGGTGAAGAGTCCTGCAGGCGCGACACAGTGGGTTCCAGCAGATGGACAGGGCGTTGATACTGTGCCGGATGCTCACGATTCATCGAAGAACCACCCACCTATGATGTTCACGACGGATCTCTCACTAAAGACTGACCCGGTTTATGCGGCGATCTCAAAGCGCTTCCACGAAAATCCAGAGGAATTTGCAGATGCCTTTTCCAAAGCCTGGTACAAGTTGACGCACCGAGATATGGGACCGCGTACACGGTGTCTTGGGCCCTTGGTTCCCGAGCAGCCACAGTTGTGGCAGGACCCGGTTCCCGATGCCACCGATGAACCGGTAGGAGAACAAGACATCGTTGCGCTTAAAGCTAGGATCCTCGAATCGGAGCTGTCTATTTCCCAACTCGTATCAACCGCTTGGGCCTCTGCTGCAACATTTCGAGGTACCGACAAGCGTGGAGGGGCTAACGGGGCACGGATACGCCTGGCCCCGCAGAAGAATTGGGAAGCCAACCAGCCGGATGAATTAAGGAAAGTTCTGCAGATTCAAGAGAATATACAGGAGGAATTCAATAGCTCTCAGACTGATGGTAAAAGTGTTTCTCTTGCCGATTTAATCGTTTTGGGCGGATGCGCTGCGATTGAGAAAGCGGCGAAGAACGCTGGGCACGATATACAGGTTCCCTTCTTTCCGGGGCGAACGGATGCGTCGCAGGAGCAAACTGACGTAGATTCGTTTGCTGTTCTCGAACCCACTGTAGACGGGTTTCGGAACTACTTTGGAAACGGGCATACGAGATCGGCTGAGGAGCTTTTGGTCGATAGGGCGAACATGCTGATGTTGACCGCTCCAGAGATGACGGTGCTTGTAGGCGGCATGCGAGCTCTGAATACAAACGTTGGGCAATCCGAACTCGGCGTTTTTACTAAGCGGCCGGAAATCTTGACTAATGACTTCTTCGTAAACCTTCTCGATATGAGTACCGAGTGGCAGGTGTCTCCCAGATGCGATTACTTCTACGAGGGACGTGACCGAGGGACGGGCGAGCTCAAGTGGACGGGATCTCGCGTCGACCTCTTATTCGGTTCGAACTCCCAACTTAGGGCTATTGCGGAAGTATATGGGTGTGACGATTCGCAGCAAGCGTTTGTGCGTGATTTCGTGGCCGCTTGGGATAAGGTCATGAATCTCGATCGTTTTGACCTTGCTTGATTTCGTGAAGTGCTTGTAAGGGGGCATCTCTGATTGCGACTGCTAATTAGCGGTCTCGCGACGTCAGCTCCGCTTAAGATTGCGCATGATGATTTGAGGGTTTCTTTATTTTCCTGATAACGCGGGTCTACATTTTTATCGCATAATCGGATCGTGAAACTGTCGGGTTCTTAATCCCAGAAAGGTTCATCCTCTCTAACTTCGGCGCGGAGCACTTCGGGTACGAGCTCGATGCCCAACCCAGGGCCGTTTGGAACTGCGATTTTACCTTCCAGCAAATCGAAACCGTCAAGGCCGCCCATTTCAGAGATGGACGGCTGAGAGTAAATCCGCGTCTCGCTCATGCTGAAATTACGGACCATGGCGCCGAAGTGAATGTTAGCCATATTATGTACGAGGCTCCCACAATTATGCAGGGCCACTGGTAACCCAAAATGATCGGCCAGTTCTGCTATTTTCCGACCTCCGCTTATACCGCCGCACCAGCAGAGATCGGGGTGTAACACATCGATTGCGCCCTCAACGATGAAAGGAAAGAAATCACGGAATCCTTCGATCTTTTCACCGGTGCATATAGGCACGCGGGAAGCAGCCCTAAGTTGTTTGTATCCGTCGGAATGCCATACCTGGATAGGGTCTTCAATCCAGAGCGGACGGACTTCTTCCATTGCCTGAGAAATGTTGATCGCCGTTGGTATGTCCCATTCATTGTGACAGTGAACGATAATATCGATATCCCAACCAAGAGCATTGCGTATGGTAGTAAACCCGTCACGAACTAATTTGAGGTCACTTTCCTTCAACGTCTGATTCGGTTCAGCTCCCCTGAACGTTCTGGAAAGACGGTTTTTATCCAGCAGTTGTTCGAAGCCAATCTTTAGGGTTCGGTAGCCGTGAGGATGAGCGCGAAATTCCTTCACCCACTCATCGACTTTAGAGCGATCATTTGGAAGGCCTGGTCCTCCGTAATACAGTTCGACGTTTTCGCGAAACCGGCCTGTGAGCAGTTTGCTGGTCGGGAGGTTTAGAATCTTTCCCGCTAAGTCCCACAGAGCGATATCTACGCCACTGATGGTTGGCACATGGGCTTGGTAGGTGTGTTGAAGACCCATCATCTGGTGATAAAGCTTATCTATGTTCAGTGGATCGGCACCGATCAGAACCCTCTCGAGCCACTGCAGATTAGCGCGGGTAGCAGGACCAGCCGCACCTGCCTCACCGATACCATAGAGGCCGACATCGGTTTCGACCCGGACGAGACTTTGCCCAGCCGCATTTTTAAGCTCCATTGCCTTGAGACCCGTGATATGCACGCTATCCCGTGCGTTCTCTATGCGATCATCAATACTTGTCATGGTTTTTTATGTCTCGGTTGTACGGTCCACGTTTCTTTAAATTCAAAATAAATTAACTTTTGATAAAAACAATGAGATAATAATAGTCTAGTGTCTGATGCTCGCTCCAGGAGTCTTCAGCCAGTACATTCGACCTATAGCATGAGATTTCCCACTTAATCCCTAGATGTCAAAAAGGTTACATGTTCCGTTTGGAGGATGCTGACTGATTCCACTTCACATCGTGAACGGAATTGCTCAACGGAGTAAGAAGTACCGGGGAGATGACGGAAGAGTATATTGGGTTCTTTCCGGAGTTGGAGGAGGGGAAACTCATGGAGGACGGCGTATTCTTGCCGTTATGTTTCCCCTTTTTCACCTTAACCGGGTATCTACATCCTTTGCTTGGGCTGCTGCTTCGGGGAGTCTTCCTAGCTGTAGTTTTCGTAGCTCGAATGTACTGAGTTGATCATCTCCTTCGACTATTTGCACAAAACAATCCATGGGGACGTCTTCAAAAGTCTGAGTGAGTCCAGAAGTCGGCCATTTGATCTCGAGCCGATTGATTCCCGAAGCCTGTCCGAGCCCAATGTTTTGCCGCAGTGGGTTCGATCCGAAACTTCCTCCGCTATTAACGTGCCGGTAAATGGAACGATTGCCGTCTCCTTGCTCCACAAAAATATGAATCGAAGCACCAATAGCCGAGCGGTTGGAAGAGGTCCCGACTAATCGGATCGCAATCCAATGGTTATCGAATCCAGGATTCTCAAAAAGGGCGTCATTGTAACGATCTCCAGGGAGAATCCCTCCCATCTGTTCGAAGACATCTTGATCGCCATCGTTATCTAGGTCTGCGAATGCGATGGCGTGTCCCTTTTGGAGGTGGCCGAGTCCAGAGGCCGTGGTGATGTCGGCAAAGGATTCTCCGTTTACGTTCCGGTACATAACGTTGGGTGACAGCGCTTCGTAGTCTGGGTATCCGGTTCCGAGGTAGAAGTCTAGGTAACCGTCGTTGTCCAGATCACCGAAATTGGCGCCCATGGGTAGAAGGAACTTTGTTAGGTTCCGTGCTGCGGCGACTTCCTCGAACCCATATTTCCCGTTGCCTCGATAGAGGCGGGGCATTTCGATACTTACTCGCAAACCGAGATATGTGGCAGCAACTGCACCTATGGCGTCCTTTGTCCCTTGATAGCTTGGTACGTAAAGATCTAGTGCCCCATCGTTGTCGAAATCCCAGAACCATACGGGAAACGAAGCCAATGGTTCGGTGACGCCTAGAAGGGGAGCGATATCAGAGAAGGTGCCGTCGCCGTTGTTGTGATAAAGGCGATTGGGCTCTCCCAAAGATGAGGTGTAGAGATCAGGCCACCTGTCATTGTTGTAGTCGCCCCAAACGACGCCTTTGACGAAGCGGAAATTCTCTACTCCAGCCTCCGCTGCGACATCGGAGAAGGTGCCATCACCATTGTTACGAAAAAGCTGAGATGGTGCCTCAATTCTCTGACTCCCTTCTGTGCCGCTGTAGAGTTTTTTGGCGAATCCCTTACTGTGTTCATTACCAACGTAGAGATCGATGTCTCCATCATTGTCGTAGTCTGCCCATGCAGCTGTTTGGGTCGGATAATGTACCTCTCCTAGTCCGGCCTCGAAGGTCACATCGGTAAATGTGCGATCTCCGTTGTTTCGGATTAATGAATTGGGATGGCGTCCCCCATCGGCCATCCAAGCCCCTCTTAGCACATAGAGATCGATGTCTCCATCATTGTCGTAGTCGGCCTGGACAGCGTTGATGCCACCATAAAGATCGGCTAGTCCTGCCTGTACACTGCCGTCGGAGAAAAAGCCGTCCTGGTCGTTCCAAAAAAGGTGAATCCGATCGTTGGGATCAAAGGTCGTCGTGAAAACGTCAAGATAACCGTCACCGTTAAAGTCATCGATCACGGCACTACCGTAAAGGTTGAACGAGTCTAAACCAACGCGCATAGCAATGTTTTCAAATTGAGCGAAAGGTTGTTCCGACTCAAAGACTTTAGGTGGGATCCGATGGGCTGTTGGTACGTCGTGAGGATATCCGCCGACCGTCATGTATGCTATATTGAGTAACCATTGAGTCTTATATTGCATATTGCTCTCGATACTGGGTCGGCTTAGTAATTCGGTAAACATTTCGATGGCTTTTCTCGATCCAGTTTCATCGATATGTAAGCCGGCGTTCCGTATCGGAAGAATGCAGCTTTCTGGGTTGTTGCGTAGACAGCAATTCTGTGTTTCACCCATCCTCAGGTAAGCTACTCCAAGCTCAAAGAGATTGTGGTTATCCCATCCTTTTGGAAGGCGATGGACAACATCAGGGAGAAGCTCGTAGGATTTTCTAAGGTGTTCGATAGCTTGTGCCTCATTGCCGAGGCGAAGCTCAAGCATACCGACTTCGAAGTTTCCGCGCCACCGACTATCGGAAGTCGCAAAGGGCCCCAGCTCCTTAAGCTGACGTCGCTTAATTCGCACCTCACGATCGCCGAGCCAGATGTTTTCATCTCGGCTACGTGCTTTGATGTGTGAGAGCAAAGAGACCATTTTTTTGTGGCCTTCTGTTTGGGGAGGCGGTCCCGAGCCTGTTAAAAGGCACACCATTACTGTCGAGATTAGGATCTTTCTTGGGTAGTCCAGAAAAATACTTCGTAGCACGGTATGGTCGACTATTACGGCCATTGTCTTTGGCGTGAGTTTTACCGACGCAAGTTTATGATGTTAATATTTTATACGAATTCTAACGTGAAGCCAGTTTTCGTAATTTCCAGGCAGATTTGTCATGGTGTAGAAGTTATTTGTTTCACTGAATCAACCCTAAAGCGACCACTTTGTCGCTGCGACGTGGGTTACACTGTCTCCGAGGGTAAAGTAATAGACCGTGAACAGCGTACCATCATTTAGCTCGACCGTTTTCGGATAGCCCAAATCAGGGGAAACTCCTTTCCCAGATAAAATTCCATCAGTTGTAAGACCATCTGCGCGTAGTACGATTTCATGGTCGATGTCCCATGTCTCACAGCCGTCGCGGGAAAGACAGGCACGTATCCCATACGGGGATCGTCGGTGACCATAGCTGCACAGTACATCGCCATTTCTCAGCAACAGTAGCTGAGCCGGATATCCCCACATTGGGGTTTTTTGGACCGGACTCCAGGTCTTGCCCTGATCACTTGAATGGGTCTGCCAAAGGTATTTCTCCTCGATAGGAATACTCTTACTGCTGCTGGATGTTCGGACCATTGCAAAGATGCGACCGTCCTTTAGGTGCAGAAGACTGGCTTCGTTGAACGGATGTACTCCGCCGTCGAAGGCCATTTCAACCATTTCCCATGTATCGCCTGCATCCTCAGATCGAAGAACCCAGGCCCGGAAGGGGTCACCGGCCGAAACACTGCCGTACACTTCATGTAAGATTGTATCATCGGGGAGGATGCAACTGTTCAGATCGGTCCCGGTACGGATGAGCGCAAAAAACGGTAGTTCCTTTCCACTATTTAGATAGCGACTCTCCCATCGTTCTGAGGCTGCCCGCTTTCGAAACATCTGGAGCCGATTTTCGACACTAAACCGAGCCCCAGGTAGTTTTCTGAGCACAAACCCACATTTTGAAAATTCTTCCTTTCTCACTGCTGGAATAATGTCTGAAGGTCGGGATATTCTGATTTGGGAGCCGTCCTTTAAGACAGCACTTCTCAGTGCCTCAGGACACTCTCGGTATAGATTACTTTTCCCATCCTCAAACCAGCTTTCCCCACCATCTGGGGAAAAAAGATCAACATGACCATGCTTTCCTCCAACCGATGCACCCCCATGAGAGTATGCAGCTCCTTCAGGGCCCCGAGCGAGTGGGGTGTGGGCATTCCAGTCAAAGTTGACCCATAGCTCGTCGTTTTCTCCCTTTACAACATGGGGGAAACTGGAATAACGGGTTTCGTCCCAATACAAAATCGAATGCTTCATGGTTTGGAATTATATGAATCCTCAGATGGTTTAGAATTGTAAGAAATTCTTATCTTTTAAAGGGGAATTTTGTTTAGGGTTCAGGCGATCATGAGATCGATTTTGGTAAAGTAAAAAGCATTGGTGGATAATGGTTATTAGAAGGTCAAAATTAATCCTCCTAATTTGCAAAATAGACATGTGTGGATGAGATCTAGGGTATTTGCGTAGGCCATCAAACTTTGAGCCATAAAAGATCATCGTGCTTGCCCTTTTATATGGGTGATAACGTAGTATGACCAGCGCGTTTACCGGAAACTGAACTTTAAAACTAAGCAAACAATGAATCCAATAAAGGTGGGATCGTTAAAACAACTCTTTGTTGATGAGATGTTCATCGAGTCGAGTTTTGGCGTGAAATTAGTAATGAATCGTCCGTATCAATTCACTGATTCTGTGCTTACAGCTGAGGGATCGAGCGAGATCGAATCCCAAATGAGCCTTGGAATTTACAGCAGTGTGTTGAAGGAGGATGATGGCCGGGTCCGAATCTGGTATCATTCTTGTAAAGCTGTCAATGGCAGCATTAATCCGGCCCATATCGGCTATGCAGAGTCAGTTGACGGTATCCACTTTACCAAGCCAAAACTCAGTTCTATCAAAGAAGAGGGATCCATATTCAGCAATATTGCGATTGCGGGTAAGTTCGGAGGTAGCTCCGTGTGGATCGACCCGAACGCTCCAAGAGAAGAACGCTATAAGAGCCAAACGAAGGTCTACGATTCAGACGTTTCAATGCAGTTCCACATGCATAGCTCCTCCGATGGTCTCGACTGGAGATTTCTCCGAAGAATAAAACTCGAGCAGCGTGGGGGTTGGGATACCCAGAGCGTTATATTCTGGGATCCCGCTATTGGGCGATATCTTCTCTTCACGCGCCATTGGTTTGCGAAGCGACACAGTACAGCCGAAGGAAATGAGAACTATCGAACAGTCCGGCGGTTGGAGTCGGACGATCTGATAAATTGGGAGAACCAGAGAATTGTGATGTGGCCCGATGACAAAGACCGGGCGACTTACGAGACAGATCATCCTTTGAATTCTGCGGCACCGGAAAACCCAAGCGGGTTAGTCCCAGTAGACTATTATGGGGCTACTGTCTTCAAGTATCCTGATCCAGATGGTGTGTACTTGATGCTAGCCAATGCAAACTGGAGTTGGTACGATCGAGCTACGGTTGTGACAACTGTCCGGGACGATTTAGATGCTGTTAGAGAGGAAACACAAAGGATTCATGGTCCTAGCCGCTTCGACGCACGGTTATCAGTTAGCAGAGACGGTGCGAATTTTCAGCGGTGTGGTGGGCGAGGAGCATTCATAAGCCCTGGCCCGGAAGGCAGCTTTTCTTCTCGAATGATATGGGCGCTGCCGAACCCAATCCTCATGGGGGACGAAATTTGGATCTATTATAGTGGTACTAATAGAGACCACGACAACATCGTTGATCCTGCTGCAGAAGGACACTTGACAGGAATCGGCCGAGCTGTTCTGCGTTTGGACGGCTTTGTGTCGGCCGATGCGTGTTATGAAGGAGGTGAAATTATTACTCCGATACTTCAGTTCGAAGGAAATCAGCTTGAGATCAATGTTGACACAGGTGGAGGAGGTTCAGTTCGTGTTGAGTTCCAAGATGCCTACCGTCGCCCGGTCGAGGGGTATACTAAGGAGGAGGCATCCTTTATGTGTGGAAATTCGGTAAGGATGCGGGTACGTTGGGGGAAGAGTTCCGACGTAAGCAAGCTGGCGGGCAAATTGATACGAATTCGCTTTATCTTGCGTGACTGCAAGTTGTACGCATTTCAGTTTACTAATACTTAACTAAGGCTTCCTGTTCTCTCAACCAATTCATTCTTGTGCCATTATTCCATTTAAAAGGGCACAACATGACTCGTTGGATGGAAGCTATCCCTCAATTTGGAGTGTGATATGAATAGTAAACCTTTGCATCTCATCTGGTTCTATTCTGTGTAAATGGTCTCCTTTTAGAGGGCGCCTTCAAGAGTTCCTTAGACCTGGCAAGATACTTGCCCAAGGGGTAGGGTATCATAGTTTAGCTATGCGTTAACTAGTGGAAGGATTGAAAAATGGAACAGAAAATTACATATCACCTTGAAATAACTAAGCGTGGAGATTTTCGTCCAGCAGCACAAGTATCGACAGATTTCGAAATCAGAAGGTTAGATATTTCTTGTCCGGAATTCAACTGGTTTATGCACCAGGCGGTAGGAGTTGAGTTCCGTTGGGGGGGACGGGAAAAGTGGGGCCGAAAAGAATGGTCGGAATACGTAGATCGTCCTGAATTAGAGACTTGGGTGGCTTACGTTAGAGGGAATCCTGCGGGATACTATGAATTGGAGAGGCAGGAGGATGGGAGCGTCAGGATTGAGTGTATTGGACTAAGGAGTCCATTCATTGGGCAGCGACTAGGAGGAGTCTTGCTGACGCGAGCGGTGGATCGGTGTTGGGAGATGGGAGCTAACCGGGTCTGGTTGACTACTTGTAGTCATGATCACCCTCATGCTTTGCCGAACTATTTGAGCCGAGGGTTTAAGATGTTTAAAAAGAGAAGCAGTCCGCCTAATGCGAGGAGAAGATCAGATCTTTTTGGGTGGAATGTGAACTGAACAGATGGATAGTTCCAGTGGTAGGAAAACAGGTAGATAGTTAAGAATCACGAAGAGATACCGGATAAAGCCGGTGCCTGATAATCCTAGTTGAGGTAAGTATCCAATATATGTCATCCTGCAGGGAGAAAGAGGACGGTTCGCCTTTTTCTGAGGGGGCTCGAGAAGACTCCGAGGCCCCATGGCCCTTAGGACAGTATAAGAAGGGGATGGATTAAGGATCTGTCATAGGGAGAGTCGCCTCAAACGTTGGAGTATGGGTTGAAAACACCGCGCTAAGTCAAATGAGGGAAATAGTAGTGCTGTTGGAGGTTGTTTTTTATGGGTCTTGGAATTGGAGGGAACAGAGGCGTCGATAAAGACCATCTTGCTCAAAAAGGGTCTGATGGGAACCAGACTGGACAACTTTTCCACTATCAAGGACAATGATACAGTCGGCATGTTGGACAGTCGAAAGGCGGTGAGCGATGATGAAGGATGTACGTCCCACCATGAGTCGTTCGAGAGCTTGCTGTACTAGGGCTTCTGATTCCGAATCAAGAGAAGAAGTGGCCTCATCGAGGAGGAGAATACGAGCATCTCGTAAAATCGCGCGAGCAATAGCTATCCGTTGACGCTGTCCGCCACTCAGTTTAACTCCACGTTCTCCGACAAGAGAATCGTATCCCTCTGGAAGATCATGGATGAACTGGTCGGCATTGGCAGCTTTTGCGGCTGAGATAATCTCACTATCAGTTGCTTCGAGTCGCCCGTACCGAATGTTTTCGGCCACTGAAATACCGAAGAGATGGATATCTTGGGCAACAACGGCGATTTGTTGACGGAGAGATTGGGTCTGAACGGTTTTGATATCAATTCCGTCGATTCGAATTTGTCCTGACTGGACATCATAAAATCGGGGAATCAGGTGCATGATGGTAGATTTCCCAGATCCGCTTGGTCCAACCAGAGCGATTGTTTCTCCCTCATTAGCCACGAAGGAAACCTGGTTGAGGTTGAAGCCATCCTTCTCATATGAGAAGGAGACATTGGAAAATGAGACCCTCCCTTTTAGAAAAGGCATGACTACTGCTCTTTCGTTGTCATTGATTTCTGGAATAGTGTCCAGAATTTGGAAGATTCGCTCAGATGCTCCAGCAGCGCTATTTAATGAAGAGTAAAGCCGCGAAATCCCCCAAACCGATCGAGTGATATTGGTGGCGTAAATAAGAAATGCGACCAAGTCTCCCGCGGTAAGGCGATTTTCAAGAACCTCGCTGCCACCGTACCAGAAAATAGTCGTCATCGAGAGTAGGAAAAAGAAGCCGATACCTGAGGAGAAGAACGCTGTAATCAGAGCACGGTGACGGTTTAGTTTAAAGAGAGCCTCGGTTTCATTACGATAACGCCGGACTTCATAGGATTCTCTCGTGAAGGCTTTTACAACTCGAATTGCTCCGAGTGCTTCTTCTGCGACAGCGGTGGTATCTGCTAGCCGATCTTGGGCCTGGCGAGATATTCTCCGGATTTTCTGACCAAAGTAGCGGGAAACTAGTACAACTGGTGGAACCACTCCAAACACTATTAGACTTAGTCGCCAGTTGAGTACAGCCATCAATATGATTGAGCCGAGCAACGAAAAGTTGTGCATTAGAAGTTGCGATAGATCTGTGGTAGCCGCGCTTCTAATGGTTCCCACATCGTTGCCGAGACGAGAGGTTAACTCACCTAACCGATGGTTGGTGTAGAAACGCAAATCTAATTGGCAGAGGTGAGCATAAACTTTCTGACGTAAGTCCGTGATAACTCGGCTGCCGATCCAATCGATCAAATAGTGGCTTCCGAATGACATAAGGGACTGAACGATGAAGAGAGCCAGCATTCCAATAGCTATTACATTGAGTAAATGACGATCTCCTTGCTCGAAAACAGAATCGAGCATTGATCTAAGTCCTAAAGGAATTGCTAGCCAGGCTCCGGTGGCGAGTGCAGCTAGGATGAAACTAAAAATGAGACGCAAAAAATAGGGCTTGCTTAGCCTTAGGATGCGTTTCCAGGTCCGCCATAATTCGGTCGAGGGAAGGCGTTCATCTGGATTTGTTGCTGCAGTGTTCAAAGGTTCGTCAAATAGGGACAGTTAGTATGATGCTTAGGATTACTTACTCGAGTGTGGCGGTAGACAAAAGATAGGAAAACAGGCGGAATTAAAGTTGGTGGAATTGTGGATTTCAGGAAGCACCAGATACAAGGTGTCCTCACTTTGGGTTTAGGCAAGTATTGGGTTCCCTTTAAATCTAGCTATTAGCCTTTAATGAAATGTGGAGTGTAAAGGTACAGCTGATCAACAGCGATTATCGATGGGCCCCGGCGTTTTTCTCCAAGTACAAATTGAAGCTTGATAAAAAAAGTGTGAGCTTATCTCTACCACTCGTACTTGAGGCCGATGTTAGCAGACTGACCGGGGTAGCGGTATCTAACAAGTTGATCGCGATTCCCTTCGTAAACGACTTCGGATGGGGTATCGGTGAGTCTTCGTACCCCACCGACGATTCGAAGGCGTTCGGACAGCCGACAACTTGCGTTAAGTGCAACTTCAGTAATACCTTCTTTAAATCGATCTTCTTCCGGAACGTCTCCCACTCTTGAGACAGTGTTAGACTGGCGTTCGATCTTCAATTGGGCGTAGAACTTACCTAGATCATAGGTAATGGCGAGTTGAAGTTTTTGATTTGGGTGATTAGCAATTGAGAGGGGTTGTTCAGGGCGATTAGGGTATTCAAACTCCGAGTTGCTGTAGATATAGTTGGTATTCAATTTTAATCCCTTCGGGAGGAGGGGAAGGCTATCAAGGGATTGATACCAAGTTAGTTCGATACCCCAGAGCGACCCGCTAGCGCTATTTTCATCCCTGCTTCGCTCAAAACCAGCGTAGGTCCCAGAAAGGAGGGTCGAAGTTCTCGAGAAGATGACGTCATCGACCGTTTTATAGAAGAATTCTAATGAGAGTAGGTCGTCGTCGTGGAGGTTATAGTCTAATGAGAGATCTAAATTGGAATAAAGTGTTGGTTTCAGGTCGGGATTTCCCTCATAGAGCTCCCGGTCTTCGAGGTCAACGCGACGGTAGGGAGTAAGAGATGAGAAACGGGGCCGTTCGATGGCCTTGGTCCAGGAGCCGATGAAAGTTAGTCGTTTGCCACGATCCATTCTTAGGTGGAGACTTGGAAAGGTGTTGGTGTATCCTGATGAGCCGGAAACGGGGTTCGTCTGCAGATATTCTCCTGAATCACTTATGAGAACTTCATTACCGGTAAAATTAGTTTCAGTTCTCTCCACTCTTAATCCTGCAAGAAAAGTGAGATATTTTCGGTGGAAGGTTCCCATACCATAGTACGCAACGATCGATTCGCCTGCATCGTAAGTGGCCGCATCGGCCCTTTCTCGGGTACGCCTCTCATTGAGCACAAATTGGTCCAGATGGTTAGCTAGAAACTGGCGAGACTTGGCGAGATCAGGAACCGTGTTGAGATTGAACTGCCCTTTCAAGAGAGACGGCCGCGAGAAATCAGAGAGGACGTCTGCTAGGGTGAAACTGCCGTTGAATTGGTCATAGACATGATCGTCTGTGATTCGTTCTCGAGAGCGTTCTCTGAATTTAAAACCAGATTTGAAGTAACCTTTCTTAGATCCAATGCGGTGGGTGTGCTTTAAATTCAGGGAAGCGATAAAATCCGATCGATTAGTGATATCTACCTGGCTGTTAAGATCCTCGAACTGAAATAGTGTAGGATCAAAAATGTCTTGGTCATCCGCTGCGAAGGCTCTGGGGATTCGGGAGTTCTCTAATCGATAATAGCCCATATCGACATTTTCTTGGATGAAATCGATCGTAAAGAAATCTGGCTGGATGTTATGGCTTTCTCGGTGGGAAATCTGGTAATTAAAACTCAGTTTGCCCTCTTCGTAGAATCCGCCGGTAGCGATTTCAGATTCGTCCGACAGATTTTCGTATCCCCTGAGGTCTCTTTTTACATCGCCCTTAGAAACAGTAACTTCAGTATTTCCAATGTCGGTGTATTCTCCGCTGGAGAACCGGTATTCAATTTTGGGATTGTTGTTTACCCAATCTTCTTCCTCCCAATTGCCCCGGAGATAGATAAAGAATCGATCAGAGATTTTGTAGTCAAGATTACCGCTTAGGCCAATCTCTGTTTCATTGCCTTTCCAAGTGTATAGGAGGTGATCTTTAAGGACGTACGAAGATTGACCGGAATATTCGATCTCCTGCCAATCCATCCCGATGCCATCAGAGCCATATGCGTTTTCCTGATACTTAAGAGTTAGACGAGCTCCTAAGCGTCTATTTTTGCCTAAGGCACTACCTATGGTCAGTGAGCCCCTTGGATTGATTTCGTCGAAAATTTCTGTGTACCGAAAACCGAGGCTGGATTTAATAACCGGGGTCTCAAGTTCGAAAGAAGGTTTAGATCGAAGGCTCACTGAGCCTCCACGTGAATTGGCATCGAGATCTGGAGTGATAGATTTAAGGACATCGATATCTGAGACTGCTTCGGTCGGAATATCAGAGATAGAAAGTCGTGTATCCTCCCCGTCGATCTTGACGTTAGAAAATTTAAGATCGGGTCTTCTTCCGAGTGCTTCAGCGACTGTTGAGTCCTGAATTCCCCGGACATTATTTTTTTTGCTGATAAGCGCTTCAGAACCTTGAGGGATTGCTGAAGGTTTCTTAACGGGTGGAGAATCGACGATAGGCTCGGGTGCCACGGGTTCTTGGGCGGTTAACTTGAAGCCGCCGACTACTAGCATAAACAAGAGACACTGAATTAGAGGGAAAACAAATGAGGCCTGGAGTATCATCACTTGAATAAACGCAGTTCTTTATTGATGGGAAAGGATTTGTGTCGGGATGTTAGGGCTATTATACAAATGAAGCCGTAGATTATAGTTGCAGGAAGGGTTGGACCCTTATGAAGTTTCGATGGCTATGGGAAGATGTGCAATAGTAACCGGTGGCGCTAGTGGAATTGGTGAGGCAATAGCTGAAGAATTGAGTAACGAAGGCCACCGAGTAGTGATAGCCGACGTACAGGAAGAAGAAGGACGTATGGTTGCTGAAAGGATAGGGGGTTACTTCTTTAAAGTCGATTTGTCTGATCGTGAGTCTTGTAAATACCTTGTCGAAAAGACGGTTGAGAAGTTCGGCGGAGTCGAGATTCTGATTAATAATGCAGGGTTTCAGCATGTTTCATCGCTGGAGGAGTTTCCGGAAGAAAAATGGGACGAATTGCTAAGTGTTATGTTAAGGGCCCCCTTTCTGCTGACTAAGTACGCGTGGTCCTCAATGAAGTCCGAGGGTTGGGGAAGGGTAGTAAATATTTCCTCGGTCCATGGGTTGGTGGCTTCCCCGAATAAAGTCGGATATGTTTCGGCAAAGCATGGTCTGATCGGTTTGACCCGAGCAGCTGCTTTGGAAGGAGGAGAGTATGGCATAACGGTGAATGCTCTCTGTCCGGCTTTCGTTCGAACTCCGTTGGTAGAGAAGCAGATTCCTGATCTGGCGAGGAATCACAGTATTGCGGAAAACGATGTTGTCGATAAGGTACTCTTGAAAACTGTTGCTATAAAGCGGGCAATCGAGCCAAAAGAGGTGGCAGATCTGGCCGTTTATCTTTGTTCAGAAAAGGCGGCCGCGGTAACTGGAGCATGTTGGACGATCGATCTGGGCTTTACGGTTTCCTGAAGAGTATTTGTTGTAGTTTATCCTCTGGAGAAGAGCGGAAAGCCGTTTTGGAAGAGTTGGATGGCTTCGATGAGGGCTTCTCCTTCTAGGGCTTGGACCTTGACCTTTAGGCTTTCAGATGTTTCACCATCAGCTATAGTACAGCATTTTTGAACGATAATTGGGCCGGCATCGATTTCCTTGGTTGCAATGTGGACTGTACAGCCGGTTACTTCAACGCCGGACTTGAGGACTTCACTGTGGACGTCAAGGTCCATGCTACCACCGAACTCGGGGAGGAGAGAAGGGTGAACGTTAAGGACTCGGTTATTCCAGGAATCAATAAATGAGGGGGAAAGGATACGCATATAGCCGATCAGAAGGACTAAGTCTACGCAGTTTTGTTTTAGAATCGTTGATACCTCATCGTCGAAATTCTTTCGGCTTCTCTCTTTCCCTTCGACATATATGGTAAGAATATCGTGTTTACGCGCTCGCTCCAGGATATAAGCATCCCTCTTGTTGCTGATGACTACTGCGACAGAGGCATCGAGGCGCCCTTGTTCAATGGCCCCGATAATGGCTTGTAGGTCGGTCCCCTTTGTGGAGCCAAGGATTCCAAGACGGGATGAACTGCGAGGAATGCTTTGGCTGATGGTTTTCACCGAGTTTTAATAGATGAGTTCTTTATCAATAGAAGGGGCAGAGAGTTTTCTAGGACAGTAGGGTAAGCATACAGAGAGATGGGTTCTTAGTTAATGAATTAGAGATTCAACCTAAAATGGCCTAGATATCATTTTCGGATTGAATTTAGGATATGGATCATGTGGAGACGTCAGTTCATTGGCTGACATTTTTGCAGCGGAGGTTGTTAAGTTTGATAACGTAGGATTCAATGAGAGCAGGGGTTCCGATATCTTCGCGATGGAAGAGGGGGCCTCCAATACGGCTCAGCTCTTCTTCGACGATGAACTCGGCTTCGGCAAGGGAAGCGGCGGCAGCGGTTACAGCGAGACTGCGAGATCCTGTAATAAAGATTTCGTCGTCTAGCTGGTTGACGGCACCGTAGGAAATGAGATCTAGGTCTCTTACATTGGAAATATCAATCTTTTTGCCCTGGACCGGCGAATCGGGATACCCGTTTGGGACAGCGTATTTACAGACGGTGGCAGCGGTGGAGAAGGTCAAATCGATATTACCGAGAGTGCCCGATATAATGGCTTCACATAGGACTAGGAAATCAGACTCAAGAAGGGTAAGAATGTTCAATGCTTCAGGATCGCCGAAACGGGCATTGTATTCAATCAGGCGAATATCATTAGCGGTCGCTATAAAACCCCCGTAGAGGATACCTAGGTAGGGCTGCCCGCACTCTCGACTGAGGGCTTCGATGGTCCTAGAGTTGATTTCCTGAGCTTCCCGAATATCGGATTCACTAAGGAAGGGCAGAGATAGGTTGGGACCGGAATACGAGCCCATACCGCCGGTATTGGGACCGGTGTCGCCAACAAATGCGCGTTTATGATCCTGGACCGGAGGAGCGTGAACAATGGTTTTCCCGTCACAGAAGCTCATTAAGGAAAATTCAACTCCCAAAAGCTTCTCCTCGATTAGGAATCCTCCACCGGATTTAACTAGCTGACTACAATATTCAAGTGCTTCGTTGTGGGAGTGAAGGTGTTCTCCGGCTACTTTAACTCCTTTCCCTCCCATCAGGCCATCATATTTCACGACATATGAATCACCTAATTGCTGGAGGTACTCTTCAGCTCCATCTATGTTTTCAAAGGCCTTGAAGGCAGGATTGACAGTGATACTAGAAGTTTCTAGGAGGCGGCGTGTGAAGCCTTTACTGGTTTCGATTCGTGCCAATGCCTTTTTGGGTCCGACACATGGAATGCCAGAATTCCATAGGGCATCGGAAACCCCGTTTTCTAACGGAGCCTCGGGACCAATTACAGCTAACTTGGCACCGCACTGCATTCCAAACCGAACCACCTCGTTTGGGTCGTTGATGTTGCCAACCTCATAGCTGGTCGCGATAGATTGGATTCCTGGATTATTGGCTGATGCGAAACAGCATATCGAGGAAGTTTGTGGAGATTTGCGAATGGCCCGGGCAATAGCGTGCTCTCTAGCACTGGACCCAACTAAAAGGATCACACTCATTGGCGATAGTGGGGTAGTCAGTTAATTTTCTCGCTGGGTTTTTCTCTCTTTTTCGAGATCTAACATCAATTGCTCGGAGAGACCACCTGTTACATATTGACCATTCATGCAGGCCATACACGGATTTTCAATTGCATGCTCGCCCTTGCGGGTAACGGCCTCAACAAGATCCTCATGGGTTTGATATAGGAGAGCGTCAGCTTCAATTTGAAGACGAATCTCTTCAATAGACCGATTAGCAGCAATAAGCTCCGATTTGCTTGGGAAATCAATTCCGTAAAAGCAGGGCGAGATCATCGGGGGAGCTGTGGTGACGAAATAGACTTTCTGGGCTCCAAATTCCCTCACCATTTTAATGATTTCCTTGCAGGTTGTTCCTCGAACGATGCTGTCATCGACAAGCATAACGACTTTCCCTCTTATTTCGGTTTCTTGAGGAACAAGCTTATAGCGAACTGATTTTCTGCGCATCTCCTGTCCAGGCATAATGAAGGTCCGCCCAATAAAAGGGTTTTTGTAGAGCCCTTCAGAATAGCGAACCCCCAATTCGTGGGCCAAAGAAAGGGCTGCAGTATTGGAAGTAGAAGGAACTGGGATGATTATATCTGGTTTTAGGTCAGGATGATTGCGTTTCCATGCTCTCGCAAGATTTTGCCCCATTCGCAAACGGGATCGATAGACGCTGACATCGTTCAATAGGGCATCAGCACGGGCAAAGTAGACATATTCGAAAACGCATGGAGAAAATTTGCCTTTCGAAAGCACCTTTGAATACCGCTCTCCTTTTTCGCTGATATAGACCACTTCGCCAGGTTGAACGTCTTCAGATTTTTCAAACCCAAGAAGCGAAAACATCGAGTTCTCAGATGCAAATATAAAATCGGACGAACCATCGGGGTAGGGGCGAATGCCCTGTACGAGAGGCCGAATTCCATGAGAATCTCTAAAAGCAAGAAGACCCTTGCCTATGATAGCGGCAACAACAGAAAAGGAGCCAATGGCAAGCTGGAAGACCTGTTCAAGAGAGGCGCAGATCTGCTCAAAGAATTCCTCAGGTTCATCTGTATCTGGATGATCATGTAGGAAGCTGCAGAATAGATGTAAGATCGCCTCAGTATCGCTGCTTGAATTGAGGTAGCGGCGATGGGTTTTCCCCAATTGTTCCTTGAGATCACTGTAGTTGACGAGATTGCCGTTGTGGCTCATTGCGACCCCAAAGGGGACACTTGCCCAGAGTGGTTGGGTTTCTTCCATACCATAGCCGCCTGAAGTCGGATATCGAGAGTGCCCAATGCCTAAATTTCCAACTAACCGGGTCATATTCGACTGGTCAAAGATGTCGCGAACAAGGCCTGTGCCCTTTTTGATATAGAATTGGTGGGGATCGCAGGTCATGATCCCTGCTGCATCTTGCCCCCGATGTTGTAGATGAATCAGGCTCTCATAAAGTTCACCTGCAACGGGCCGATGAGAAAGGATGCCGACAATTCCGCACATCAGTTTACTCCCATCATCGTATATATATAAAAATATTCCCAGCTTTAAGGATGACCCTGAGAAAGCTCAGCTGAGTGACGCTTCCCAGATGAAAGCTATCCATTTCCTGATGATTTGGTTTGGGATGTTCCGTCGGAGACAGGAGCATAAGTACGTTTGACACCGTCGATATGGCTGCGAATTTTCAGTTTCAGATCTTCTTGGAACAAGGCTAAGATTCTGGCTGCAGAAAGCGCTGCATTAGCCGGATCAACCACGGTTAAGACCGGCGTATCTTTGGGCATTTGAAGAGAGGAATGGATGTTGGTTAAATAGTCGGACCTATCAGAGAAAGGAGGGCAGGCTATCACGGGATGCAGAGCGCTTCCAGCGGTGACTCCCGAGAGGCCGTTAGATCGACCAGCTACTGTTATGTAGACGAGGGGTTCGGTATAGGCATTGAATCGCTGGATAAGCTCGATCAATAGTTCCGGAACCTTGTGGGCAGAGACGACGAAGGTCTCGTGAGGGATAACAAATCGATCAAGCCCATCGATTATTTTTTGGGCATGGGAGCGATCGGACTCCGATCCAAGCAGAATTACAATTTTCACAGATAGTTCTCCAGGTTGCGTTTGATTCGCTGAGACGTTTGTTCGTGTTGTTCGGGAAAGGGGAAGGCGCGGCCGGTGATCCTCTCATACAGGTATATATAGCGCCGAGCCAGTTCGACCACTAGGTCCTCTGGTGCCGCAGGTAATTCCGCATCGGCATAAGGGTCGCAGTGGTCCCTGAACCAGAGGCGAAGGAACTCCTTATCTATGTTTTCAGGTTCAAGACCAGAAGCAATTCGTTTTTCGTAGCTATCGGCGAGCCAATAGCGACTAGAATCAGGAGTATGGATCTCGTCAATGACTATACATTGACCGTCTTTATCCCGGCCCAATTCATACTTCGTATCGACCAGAATAAGTCCATGTTGGAGCGCCTGGCGCTGCCCTTCACTGAATAATCGAAAGGCAATGGCACTTGTTTCCTCCCACTCAGCGGAACTCATCCAGCCCTCTGCGACGATCTCCTTAGGGCTTATGGGACGATCATGTTCAACTTCCTTGGTGGTAGGAGTAAGGAGTGGTTTCTCCAGTTTTTGGTTTTTCTGGAGGCCATCTGGCAATGGGTTTCCGCAATACTCCCGAGAGCCTTGATTATAGACAGTCCATAGCGAAGTATTCGTGGATCCAGTGATGTATCCACGAATCACAAATTCGATTGGGACGACACGACATTTTTTTGCTACAGTGACATTCGGATCAGGTACTGCAAGGACATGATTAGGTACCAAATTCGCCGTTTGTTCGAACCACCAGGCGCTGACCAGGTTTAATACTTGGCCTTTGAAGGGGATGTGGGCAATAATACGATCGAAAGAACTATGCCGATCGGTTGTAACCAAAATAAGATGGTCTCCGCAGTCATATGTGTCACGGACTTTGCCCATATGTTTTCCATCAGATAAAAGATCGGTATCGGATACGATGTATTCTAGTTCTTCAACGATCCTTTCGGTGTAGTCGAGATTTTGGTTGAGGAATGTTAAGGGAAGGGAATCAGTACTCATAACAGACATGTGAAATAGGGTTAAAAAAGATGTTAGTTTGGAGAGCCTTTTTTATCAAGACAGGGTCTGGACTGGAGCGTGAAGTGAGCCGCCAAAGTATTCCTCGACGAATCTCCTTTATATTATTGAGCCCAAATCGGTCTCTCAGTGAATCGAGTTTCTGTCTGCCAATCCAGTCTTCTTTTGGATAGACGAGATAGCCCCGAAAGTCGCTTGCGGAGGTCGACCCTCCAATTGCTTCCTTGTTGGAATTGAAGAGTTCACCACTAGCTTCGATCTCTCTTAGGAGTTCAGCACTGGAACTGCCGTCGGTCAGAATTTCCCAATAAGTTTGTCTTTCCACGCGGACAGGGATTCCCAGGCGGTTCAGGGTTTTCTCTACTGAGATAGCTTCGTTATCGGTGATCAGCAATTTTACGGTTAAGGCGACCGCTCCTTTTACGGGTTTGAAAGAAGGAGTTTGGAACGGCCTTCGGTGGTAGGTCAAGGGAGGAACATTATTTTCTGACGGATTCTCGATAAAGTCGCGCATCGAGGAAAAAATTGGATCGCCCTCTAAGGTTCTTTCGGGATGCGGCATTATTGCCATGACATTGCCACGAGGATTGCAAATAGCGGCAATATTAGAGTCGGAGCCGTTGGGATTGACTGGGAATTCAGGACTTGCGTCCCCGTTTTGATCACAATATTGCAGGGTAATCTGGTCCCGATCTTTGAGTTCTGCGAGCAAATCAGAGTTTGCGAGGAAACGACCTTCACCATGAGCCACAGGAATCCTCAGCGGCCGGTTGGGTCTAAGGTGTCGGGTAAAGGCGCAGCGATCTGGAAGAGAATTGAGTTTGAGGTGGACCCAGGAATTGTAATAGCCAGTCCCAAGAACGCGTCCATTTCTAACTCTCTTGTTCCGAGTCAATGCCATACCGACTTGATTTCCTTTAAGTTCAGGAATCATTCCAGATTCAACTAGAATCTGGGCCCCATTACAGATCCCGAGAATCGGCTTTCCTAATCCCGCTTGAGCCCGCAGAATATCCATTACTGGATCTAGGGAGGCGATGATTCCACTTCGGGAACGGTCCTCATAGGAAAACCCACCGGTTAGTACAAAACCGTCACACTTTTCCAAAGTAGTGTGATTCCTGTTCCAGAGGAAATCCACGCCAGAAAGTCCCGTCCGTTGCAATGCTAGGTGGGTTTCCCGTTCAGTATTCGAACCGGGAAATTGGATGACCGCAATACGGATTTTACTCATTAGAAGGATATGCCTTTTCAGAGATGCTTTGTTGATGGAGCCTCAACGATTCGTACTTCCTGGTTGGCGTCAACGATAGTGCCGACTTCAAAAATATCCGTTTCAGGGGACAGACAGTGAATGATCTCGGAAGAGGTCTCAGGAGATACAACCATAACAAGACCAAGTCCCATGTTGAAAGTGCGAAACATCTCTTTTTCGGAGAGATCACTTAATTTCTTCAAAAGAGTAAAAACAGGAGGAATGGGCCAAGTTCCTCGCAAAATTTCAGCCCCACAATTAGCCGGAAGAATTCTAGGGATGTTGTCAAATATGCCGCCCCCGGTTATGTGAGCCATTCCTTTTACTAGATGACCTGCTTCTAGAAGGGTCAGAATCGGATCCTGATAATTTAAGTGAGGAGCTAGAAGGGTTTCAGAGATGCTCTCGGAGAGGGGCTCAGGTTGGTCATCGATCGTTAGTTTGGCCACTTCAAAGATTAATTTTCGGGCAAGAGAATAGCCGTTGGTGTGAAGGCCGTTGGAGGGTAAGGCGAGAATTGAGTCGCCAGTAATGATATTCTTCCCGTTAATAATCTTCTCCTTTTCGACTACACCCGTGACGATCCCGACGAGATCGTATTCACCATTTACATAGGTGTCAGGCATTTCAGCAAGTTCACCACCGACAAGTGCAACTTCATGATGGCGACAGGATTCAGCAATTCCTTTTACTATCTCTTCTATTATATCTGGCTTCAAATTGCCAGTTGCGATATAGTCGAGGAAGGTGAGAGGGCGGGCCCCGTGAACTAGAATATCGTTGCTGCAAGCACTGACTAGATCCATTCCGATCGTCCTGAAATTTTGTGACTTACTTGCCACACTGATCTTTGTTCCCACGCTGTCCGTGCTCTGAACCAGGACTGGTTCCTTGTAGTCTCTAAGGAGTTTCTTTAGGTCAAAAAAGGAACCAAATCCTCCGATACCGTCTAGTACAGATTCGTTGAATGTGGTTTCTACATGGGGGCGAATCCGATCAACGGCGCTGTTCCCCGCCTCGATATTGACACCAGCAGACCGATAGTCGATTGGTTTACCGGTTGCGGAAAAGCTAATCTTGGTGTTATTTCCCTTAGACCTCATTGGTTAGTAGTATGCTGTCTTTTAGTGTCTAGTAGAGTTTTTCACGAAGCCCAAAAAGCCACTGTTCTTTTGCTTTTGATATAGAGAGGTTTATTCTGGGTTCGATAGCGATCAAGGAGTCTCCGGTTGTTCGACCGATGTTGACCAGAGGAGCTTGGTGTTGCGAGAATAGGAGCCGGACTTTTTCCAAGTTCTCTGGAATTACCTCCAGAATAAAGCCTCCGGATTCTGAAAACGCTTTACGATCGAGTCGAAGCGGGCCGGGCAATTCGACGCTGCATCCAATATCACTTTGAAAGGTCATCTCTGCGAGGGCCACCGCGATACCGCCTTCACTGATGTCATGAGCGGCCAAGATCAATTCCTTTTTAATAGACTCGGTAAGGGCTGCAACTTGATTGGCAACCTCGGAAACATCCGGTTTTGGGAGATTGGCGCCCAAATGGCCATGGAGAGCATAGTAGATGCCTCCTCCACATTCGTCTTTCCGCTCGCCAGAAAGAAGTATAATTGAATCAGACTGTTTGAAACTAAAGGTAATTGCCCGAGCGGCGTCATCGATTCGTCCGAAGCAGCTGATCATGGGGCTAGCTGGGATGGCGCCCTGATGAGATTCGTTGTAAAAACTGACGTTGCCAGCTACGATAGGTAGAGGAACAGAGGGATCCCCCTCTAAGCCGATTCGTTTACATGTGTCGCCAAGAGCTTGGATACTAGCGACAAAGTCGGCCATTTGAGCTGGCTTTTCTGGATTCCCGAAGCAGAGACAATCAGTGATTGCCTGGGGTGTGGCTCCAACCGAAGAGACATTTCGAACAGCCTCTACGACCGCATTGACCGTTCCCCAATAGGGGTCGATTTGGCAATACCGTGGATTATGGTCCGTGCTTAGGGCGATTCCAGTAGCGCGAATTTCCGGAGGGAATTTCTTATCGTTGAACGGTTGTAGAACACCGGCATTCCCAGTGCCAGCTTCGACGACTGTTCTACCTTGCACCTGTTTGTCATAGGTTTCTAAAATCGGCTCACGAGAAGCGATATTTTCATGTCCGAGCATCTCAAGGAGGATTGAATTGTAGTTTTGAGGCTCTGGGATAGTTGGCTCACTCAGTGATCTTTTTGCTGGGTGGAAGGGCCGGTCGTAGGAGAATCCTTTAGTCACCTGACTAGCAGCAGCGTTGACGAGAGTTTCATCGTTGTAGCGAACAACAAATTGTCCGTCTCCTCTGATTTTGCCAATAACCCGGGCTTCGGCTTGATAAGAGACGTTAGGAAGATCGAACGTCTTGTTATAAAAATCGAGAATGGTATTGACCAAGTCAGGCGGAACGACCCAGAGAAATCTCTCTTGGGTTTCCGAACATAGGATAATTCCTGGGTAGAGTCCGTTCATACTGGTATGAACCTTCTCCAGCCAAATTTCAGCACCATATCCAGCGTTTTCAGCGATCTCAACGCTGGCGCAAGCGATTCCACCCGCACCTAGGTCTTTAAACCCTAAATCCTTGAGGCGGTCGTGTTTTCTGAGGTAGTCGAAGAGGGCATAACTTGTCTTGAGAAGATGACGTTCTAGAAAGGCATTGGGTTCCTGGACGGCTCCTTTGTTGCTTTCCTCCTCGGATTTTTCCAGTTCAAAAGAGGCAAAGTTAGCACCACCAAATCCACTGTTATCAGTCGCTTTCCCGACCAGGATAAGGAGATGGTCCTCAGCATTAGGTGGAGCATAAGAGTGAATTATATGATCTTCACGGACAATGCCGAGAGTAACCACTGTCACCAGACAGTTTTCCTGGTATCCTTCGTTGAAACAGACGTCGCCGGCGAGATTGGGTATGCCAAGTGAATTGCCATATCCGGAGATTCCGGCGACAACGCCGTCAGTGATCCATTTGGTTCGGGGCGATGAGATTAATCCAAATCGAAGCGAGTCAGCTACTGCGATAACCTCGGCGCCCATGCAGCAAACATCTCGAACATTACCCCCTACTCCAGTAGCGGCTCCTTCATAAGGAACAATCTGGGAAGGGTGGTTATGAGATTCATGGCTTAGAACTAAACCATAACGAAGCCCTTGTCGATCCTGTGCCACGGAAACGATTCCCGCATCCTCTTTTGCTCCGATGATGACATTCGGGCCATTAGTAGGAAGAGTTTGTAGATGATTCCTACTACTTTTGTAGGAGCAATGCTCGGATCCCTCTATGGAGAAGAGAATACACTCTGTGAGGGTTGGCGGTCGCTTGAGAATCTCGTCTTTGAGATGACGAATTTCCGTTGCTGTAAACTTGACATTGAGCCCCTCTAGCTGAGTCTGAATCCCCTCCACGAAGGGATCGGAAAACTTCAGGGAGTCAGGAGCCAGGGTCATCCGAATCGACTCCTAGATAGAGATTCCTTTGTGGGCGCTGGGGATATGGGCTTTGCCCCTACCAAACTCTTCATATTTCTATTTGACCTTAGAAGTCAGATAAATCATGGAAAGAAAAAAAACCAGGTGTGTCGAAATTACTTCGATTTAGAAAAGGCCTGAGTCGCTAATTCTGGATGGAAGGACGCTTTCGAAATAGTTACGTGGTTGTGGGCAAAAGACAGAATCCAAAGGTTACTCTTTTTCCTTTGGCACCAATAACCAGATCTATTTTGACGGAATAGGAGAAATGGAGGAATTCGAAGGAAGTAGCAATTCATATAAGCTACCACTGCAGTAAGGCCGGACGAATCTATTGATTGAGAATACAGTGGTAAGCGGGATGAAGATAATCTAGGATTTGGGGAAGGGTCAAATCAGTTTACATTGAGTCAAACTGATTTCAGAAAATGGTCAGAGAAATACGGAGAAAGGTTTTCGATGTGCGAAGATTGGGTAAAGGGTTGCTTATAGGTCTGAGTGTAATATTGGTTTCTGCGATCCTGGCGCCTGAACTGCTAGATCGATACCATAACCGAGTCTTGAATTTGGATATCAAGAGGGCTCCGGTTGAAGCCAAGGAGCTGCATGGAAGCCTTACTGTGGCGGATCTCCACGCTGACACTCTGCTCTGGTCGCGGAATTTCCTGAAGCGGGTTGGCTACGGGCACCTTGATTTACCGCGGCTAAGGGAAGGAAATGTAGCCCTTCAAGTATTTTCCGTTGTTACGAAGTCGCCTAGGAACCGGAACTATGAGAGCAATCCTTCGGACAGTGATATCCTGATGCCCGGGTTGGTTCTAGCGGGTTGGCCTCCTCGGACTTGGTCAAGTTTGTTACAGCGGGCACTCTACCAGTCAGAGAGACTAAAGCGCATGGTTAAGAAATCTGATGGAGATTTGCGCTTGGTTAGAAACGGTACTGATTTACAATTACTACTTGCTTCGAGGAAGGAAACAAGGGGATTAGTTGGGGCTCTTCTGGCGATTGAAGGTGCACACTGTCTGGAAGGACAGATTGAAAACATCGATGAGCTTTTTAATGAGGGTTATCGGATGGTCGGGTTGGCTCATTTCTTTGATAACGAGGTGGGCGGGTCAGCCCACGGCGTTGACAAGAAAGGATTGACCGAATTCGGGCGAATGGTCGTCAGGCAGTTGGAGAAGAGGCGCATGATTATCGACCTTGCTCACTCCTCGCCTCGAGTTTATGAGGAAGTTCTTCGGATGGCGACGCGTCCCATCGTGGTATCGCATGGAGGTGTCAAAGGAACCTGCGATTCTGTCCGAAATCTTGACGATAACATACTGAGGACAATCGCGGAAAGAGGGGGATTAATAGGGATCGGATATTGGGATGGAGCGATCTGCGATCCAACTCCGTCTTCCTGGGCTCGCGCGGTGGAGTACTCTATTGCAATAATGGGCGAAGATCATGTGGCTCTCGGTTCTGATTTTGATGGGGCGGTCGCGGTCGGGTTTGATACATCCGAGTTGAGTTTGCTGACGGCCGAATTAATGGCGTTAGGAATGAAAGAGAAGACCATCCGCAAGATTATGGGAGAGAATGTAGTCCGCTTTCTTCAAGAGAATTTGCCTCTTAATTAAGTGAAGGATGGGCATTTAGTTTAGGTGGATTTCAATCAAGATCTAAGGTCGAAATTTTATTAGGATACTTGTGACAGAAGAGACACTTCTTGAATCTGAAGCTCATTGGCGTGGGGATTTGATAATTGACCTATCGAGAAAGGGGTAAAATATATTTCTTATGGAAGACTATGAGATAGACCAATATTTGTTCGACCTTCAGGGTTACCTTGTGATCGAGGAAGTATTAAGCGAGGAGGAGCTTAGAGTTCTGCACGATCTGATTGACCATCAGGAACTTCCGGACCCGGAGGAGCAGAGAAGATTCGGGTCAGCGGCGGGGGCGCATCCAGAGCGTCCAGGATTCCTGGAATGGGGAACCCCATTTTGCAACCTACTTGATCACCCTAAGATAATGCCTATTCTTCGCTTCCGGTTGGGAGATTGCTTTCGCCTTGATCGCATTTACGGACTTCACATGCGAAAAGGTATGTCTCGGGGGAAACTGCATGCTGATTACGGAGCTACTGCCCCGAACTCTGGTGCTCGGGATGGGGAGTACTTTCACCTTAATGATAGCCGAAGTCTTAACGGGTTCTTAGTAGTGAGCTGGAATCTAGCCTCATCGGGACCCAGCTCTGGCGGATTTTGTTGCATTGCGGGTAGTCACAAGAGTAACTTCAAATTACCCAATAAGATTGCGGAAGCTCCAGAGGAATCTGCTTGTTTTGTGATACCTGAAGCGCCGGCCGGTTCTGTTACTGTTTTCAGTGAGGCGCTTACCCACGGGACTGCGGCTTGGACAGCCAAACATGATCGAAGGGCACTGCTTTACAAGTATTGTGTGTCAGAAATAGCATGGTCTGCCAATAGAGTACGACCTCCAAAAAACGTTTGTTTGTCGCCGCGCCAAAAAATCCTCTTTCGGGAACCGGCGGATCCCCATCGTCACTTTCCGTCGCTTTTTGAAGAGGGATTAAGCCCTTCCTGATCTGTTGTTCCCAAGGGCGGTACCCTCGAAGTGATGAATGCTAAATAAATGTGCGGATATTAACCCTGGCCTGCCACTTTTTCAATCCTCAGACATCCATCCCACTAGGACCTTGGTAGCGGTTAGGTTGGATGGAGTGGGCTGCATGGGTGATTTCTTTTGATATTAGGGGATACTCTTAGCCGATAAGACGAGTCACAGTTCTTTGCCGCTAAGTTGATGGATGGAGGGTGTACTTTCATCGCTGGAGATTTTTTCTTTGAAACTATCTACGGGAGTCTTTTGTTTCATGCTGGAGGACCTTTTTTATGCCTTAAGTACATCTTAAAAGCCGACTTTTACTAACGTAATGTCCAAAGTGGGCAGGAGGAATTTGGCAAACACAAGATTTAGTCGATACTATATTTTAAACTGGGAATTCCAATAATTTCAGCCAGGTTACCGATGAATGGTTGACTCTCTGTCCTCACACTAGGATGTGTACTCAGGAGTACGAGCGAGAAATAGAATGGGTAAGCGATTCACAGGTTTGAGCGACGATCTCTACGATTATCTCTTTTCAGTTGGAGTTCGGGAGCCCGAATTGCTTGGGAAGCTGCGTCGTGAAACGAATACTATGCCTATGGCGAGGATGCAAGTTTCTCCGGATCAAGGGCAGTTTATGGCTCAGTTGGTTAGATTACTGGGTGCTCGACGGACCCTCGAGATTGGAGTTTTTACCGGTTACAGTTCCCTGTGTGTAGCACTGGCATTGCCGAGTGGAGGCCGTATGGTTGCATTTGATGTGAGTGAGGAATGGACCTCCATTGCAAGACGTTTCTGGGAGGAAGCGGGGGTGGCAAGGAAGATCGAACTGAGAATGAAGGACGCGATATCGGGACTCGACGAATTGCTCATTGAAGGGCAGCGTGACACCTACGATTTTGCTTTTATAGATGCTGACAAGAAGGAATATGGGGAATACTTCGAAAGGGTTTTACTTCTTATTCGAAGGGGTGGACTGATTATGATCGACAATGTTTTGTGGGCTGGGAGGGTCCTGGATTCTAAATCCCAGGAAGAGGATACCGTCGCAATTCGGAGTTTTAATGAAAAGCTGTATTCTGATAGTCGTGTTGATATTAGTATGTTGCCGGTAGGGGACGGAGTCACATTGGCATTAAAGCGGTAGGAGGTGGTCGGATATGGAAAAACTTCGCAATTTAACTAGTACTCAGGCGGAGGCTATCCGGGACCGTTTTGGGACTCCGATATATGTATATGATGAATTGACTTTATGTCATAACGCAGAGGAGTGCCTACATTTTCCCAATGCTTTCGGGTTAACGGTACGATATGCCATGAAGGCAAGCTCCAATGCGAATCTACTTCGACTATTTAATCGGATAGGCCTTCATTTCGATGCTAGTAGCGGATACGAGTGTGAGCGAGCCTTGTTATCTGGGATTGCTCCTGAGAAGATAAGTTTGAGTAGTCAAGAATTGCCTAAGAATTTCGCAGAACTTCTTGAACAGGGCGTTTCCCTGAATGCTTGTTCCCTTCAACAGGTTGAAGAATTCGGACGAAAGATGAATGGAGGGCGATTGGGTGTCCGGATGAATCCTGGTCTTGGATCGGGAGGTACAAATCGGACGAATACCGGAGGTCCAGCGGCCAGTTTCGGTATCTGGCACGAATGGATGGATAAACTGCATGAATTGGTAGAAGCGTTCGACTTGAAGGTATTTCGTTTACACACTCACGTGGGTTCTGGGGGAGATCCTGAAGTCTGGAAACGCGCGGCGAGTATGAGCCTCGATTTGGTCAGAGAGCTACCTGAAGTTACCGTTTTGAATCTGGGGGGTGGATTCCGAGTGAGCCGGATGGAAAGTGAGGAGAAAGCTGATTTGAACAATATTGGCCGGCCGGTCAGAGAGGCGTTCTGCAAACTGGCTAATGAATCTGGTCGGCGCATTCATCTGGAGATTGAGCCGGGCACCTATCTTGTTGCTAACGCCGGATCTCTGTTGGCTACGGTTACTGACATAGTGAGTACAGGAGAAGCGGGTTTCAAGTTCCTCAAGTTGGATACAGGAATGACGGAGATTCTACGGCCGTCTCTATACGGCGCTCAGCATGCAGTGGTTGTACTTTCCCGTAATAGCACCGGAAGAAGAAAAAATTATGTTGTTGTGGGACATTGTTGCGAATCAGGAGATCTTCTAACACCCGCGCCAGGCGACTCAGAACTCTTGGAACCCCGAGAATTAGAAGAGACGACGGTTGGGGACCTCTGTGTTATCGAAGGAGTGGGAGCCTACTGTTCCTCCATGCCGGCCAAAAATTATAACTCTTTCCCCGAGGCCCCTGAGGTTCTTATTCGTGACTCGGGAGAAGCTGTCTTAATAAGAAAGCGGCAAACGCTGGCCCAGATTTTGGAGAATGAGGTAATGATAAACGACTAGAGATCGGTTGGATAAATCGAACGATTTTGAAAAATCTGGCAGGTTCCTATGACGTTATCTTTCTGACCTTCTTTAAAGAGATTCCCTCAATGTTGGTGTCAAACAATGCCTGGCTTGAAGGAGGCACTTACAACCGTTAAGGCCATGCTTACAAACTTGGGATGTACATCTCTCCGGGCGACCTGGAGGGTACGGACGCTGCCAGATAAACTGAAAGACACAAACCTAAGATAATAAACAGATCATTACGGTTCCTGCGGTTGAGGCATTCAATTTTCGTCATGGTCCTGTGCAGCTCAATGGGAATTCAGTGAAAAGCCCCCCCTCTTATGGATGTTCTGGTTCTGGGTGGGAAAGCGAACTAGTAGACTTTCTCTAGAAGGAGGGGGCAGGTCGATTGGAGGTCTGTCCAACTATGAGTCCTTCTTGCATTTTTCTGTCATTGATTTGAAGAGAAGTACAATCCCCATGAGAAAGAGAACTGCGATTGGAAGGGTGCCGTATCGCGGGTTGCCTGTAGTTGAGGAAACTACAGCAAGGAGGAATGGGCCAAAAATGGCAGCACCGCGGCTAACCATGTTGTATAGACCAAAGTAGGAGGCTGGTCTATCGGTGGGTATGAGAGAACTGTAGAGAGAGCGACTTAGGCTTTGGAGTCCCCCTTGAGCTACTCCGATGCAAGCTCCAAGGATGTAGATCGAGACGATTGGCCTACCCAAGACTTCGAATGGTTCGGAAGTCATGCCGAAGGAGAAAAGGGTAACAGAGATGTAGATAACAAGGGTTACCAATATGAGCCATTCAGCTTTGATCCTCTGGCCCAAGACTCCAAATACTAGAGAAGAGGGTATTCCGAGAACTTGGACTACTACAAGAGTAACTATCAGTTCGGATTGAGAAAAACCGAGGGCGGCTCCGTAGCCGGTGGCCATTGTAATAAGGGTATAGGCCCCATCGATATAGAACCAGTAGGCGAGAAGAAACCAGAACAGTCTCCGGTTCTCCGATCCGATTTGGTGGAAGATCACACCGAGTTCAAGCAGGCTAGTTTTTATTGCTTCCCCTACCGATTCAATGGGTTGGATTTGGGTTTCCTTGATGTTGCTCAGGAGAGGGAATGAAAACAGGATCCACCATAATGCAACGCTCAGAAATGAAACCTTGATAGCAGAGTCTGTCGAAGACAGTCCCAGGAGCGAGGGGTCCTGAATCAGGGTGATTTGGGCACCGAAGAGGATAACACTTCCGAGATAACCGAGAGAGAAGCCTAATCCGGAGATTGTATGCCGATTATTCGAACTGCTGACTGAGGGAAGCAAAGCGTCATAAAAAAGATTAGCTCCGTAAAATCCGACTGCAGCCACTATATAAACGAGTGATGCGATGGGCCAGGCGCCTTTGCCGACACACGCTAGTAGAGCTGTGGCAGTTGCACCGACTGTCATGAAAACAAGGAGAAACCGTTTCCTCTCCCCCTTGCGATCGGCTAGAGCCCCTAAAAAAGGTGCCATAAAGGCAATGATTAACCCGGAGATAGAAACCGTATATCCTTGCCAAGTCAGGGCTGATTGCGAACCGCTGGACCAATAACTTTTGAAAAAGGGCCCATAAAAGCCCGCTAGGACTGTCAGGGCGAAGGCCGAATTGGCACAATCATAAAATGCCCAGCTTATAGCGCTAGAAGAAAGGCAGATGCGAAATTTTCTTTTCAGATGTCGGAGGAGTTTATGAGTTTTAAGTATCGACTTTTGATTATCACTTGGTGTTCCGTACAGATCCGGAGTAAGCCGCCTCGGTCGTTGAGCTTTGAGGCTGATGCCCTACCAAAAGGATACATTAGTTGCCTTCTAAGATCGGAAATCAATTCCTGTCACCGATCTATAGGGATTTTCCTATTAGTCATTTGTATACCGAAAATGCCACTTCAATGAATGGTTATTCTGTGTGTCTAACCGTGACCTTGTCGCCCAAGCAAAACGATAATAATCCTTCGGCGTTTCTGCCGTTCGTCGCGATTTCAAGAAATCCTCCAGAACCGAGGTATGCCAGAGTTTGTCCCGGCTGTACATCCTGGAACGTTCTGACGTAAGGAATTTGTAGTGAGCCTAATTTAACTTCGATAAGCGAAACATCAGCATCCTTTTCGGCCGCTGGAATCTTGATGTTAGAGATGGCATTGCCAAAATGATCAATATAGATGATTTGACCGGTGGTTAGTCTTTTTTGCAATAAGGGTTTCGGGCGTTCAAGAGGACTAAGATAGTCTTTTCTAGGACCAAATTGTTTGAGAGGGGTGCCTTTGGCCAGATGGGCCGCGGCGGGGGCGAAGATGTCCCGGCCATGAAAAGTAGAGCTTATGGATTTTGACATGAGGGCAGCGTTCTCAATGCTTCGAATCTCGATCGAGGAAGATTGTGGATCATCGGTCAAAAACCCGAAGAGGCCATTGTCTGGACCTACAAAATAAAGTCCTGCAGCTGATACGACGATCCGGTCTCGTGAAGTCCCTACTCCTGGGTCCACTACGGCGACGACGATGGAACCTTCAGGGAATTCCCGGTAACATTGGCTCAGTACAAAGGCTCCTGAGGAGATTTCACCGGGCGGAATCTGGTGAGAAATATCGACGACATTGGCTTTTTCAACAATGGAGTAGATAACGCCCTTCATACATGCAACGTACCAGTCTGAGTATCCAAAATCTGAAAGTAGGGCAATAATAGGCATCAATGGAGGTTTCTAGTTTTCCAGCGGATTTCAACTGAATCCGGTAAAGTCCGGTTGTTTATGTGAAATGTTGCTAAAGTTTCGAAGTGAAGGGGAGCTGTTATCCCTGGCTGTGCTATTGATAACTCTTTTAATTATCCATCCAGATGGAATGACAGAACCGAAAGTTTTACACTCATTAATCACATAATAGGGAAGAGGCTTTAGAGAATAAATTAGGGAGAAGCGATTTCCCGAATTGGATGGTAAAGAGAGTAGCAAACAAATAGTTGTCTAACCAGTTCGACAGAGGTACATTAGAGCAGGGATTAAATAAGCTAGGGTATTTGCATTGTTATCGGTCACAGTAATTCGGCACTCGAGAGAGAGGGCCATCAAGTGTAGTTTAAGGAGTTTGCAGGGAAGGAGAAACTTTACCTTCTTGAGAATGAAGGAGGGATTCAAATTTGATGCGACTGGATATATTCTTTTGGAAGTTGGTGCCCGTCCTATTTGCCTTGATGATAAGGGGTGGCCAATCCTGGTCCTTGATAGTACATGGCGATTATTGCCTGGGCTTCAGCAGAGTCTAACGGGTAGTCCACGGCGGCGGAGTATACCTGGGAATGTCGAATCGGCGTATCCCCGTAAGAGTAAGCTCTTCGATGACCCAAAGGAAGGGTTGGCCTCGATTGAGGCGCTGTATATAGCGGCGGAGCTCCTAGGCGAGGATGACCCTGATTTGCTCGATGGTTACGAATGGAAAGAAGAGTTTCTCGCCGGTCTTCGAGAACACCGAAAATTTTCTGCCTAATATTAGAAATTTGGTTCTCGGGGATAAAAACCTTGAAAACCACTTGACGGATGAAGGAAAACACTACTTATTCCTGTACCTTTTTCAACTTTCCTGTTCTTTGAAATTTACTTTGTGCGATTCTGTGAGGCAATTGTCAGTTACAGTATTTTGAGGGGTAGGTCTTTTCGAGACCTACCCTAGGTGTCCAGAATTTTCAGGATTCGGACTCCGAAAGTTTTAATTTTCGGAGAGTTTGATCCTGGCTCAGAGTGAACGCTGGCGGCGTGGTTTAGGCATGCAAGTCGAGCGGGATCCGGATTCTTCAAGGCTTCGGCCAAGAAGTTTCCGGTGAGAGCGGCAAACGGGTGAGTAACACGTGAGTAACCTGCCCTCAGGAGGGGGATAGCCCACCGAAAGGTGGATTAATACCGCATGTGGCGGTGCTTCGAGTGAAGCGCTTGCTAAAGCTGGGGATCCTACGGGACCTGGCGCTTGAGGAGGGGCTCGCGGCCTATCAGCTTGTTGGTGAGGTAATGGCTCACCAAGGCTTTGACGGGTAGCTGGTCTGAGAGGACGATCAGCCACACTGGAACTGAGACACGGTCCAGACACCTACGGGTGGCTGCAGTTACGAATCATTCACAATGGGCGAAAGCCTGATGATGCGACGCCGCGTGGGGGATGACGGCCTTAGGGTTGTAAACCCCTGTCACCAGGGACTAACTCCTGATTATTAATAGTGATCGGGCTGAATTAACCTGGAGAGGAAGCAGTGGCTAACTCCGTGCCAGCAGCCGCGGTAATACGGAGACTGCGAGCGTTACTCGGATTCACTGGGCGTAAAGGGTGCGTAGGCGGACGGATATGTCGGGTGTGAAATCTCGAGGCTTAACCTCGAAAATGCGCTCGAAACTATCCGACTAGAGACTCGGAGAGGGTAGCGGAATTCTCGGTGTAGCGGTGAAATGCGTAGATATCGAGAGGAACACCAAAGGCGAAGGCAGCTACCTGGACGAGTTCTGACGCTGAGGTACGAAAGCATGGGTAGCGAAAGGGATTAGATACCCCTGTAGTCCATGCCGTAAACTTTGCACACTAGGCTTTGGGAGATTCGACCCTCTCAGAGCCCCAGCTAACGCGTTAAGTGTGCCGCCTGAGGACTACGGCCGC
>CEUS01018848.1_pt1 | contig 59569 bp, 49 predicted proteins | sample 427031 | NCBI WGS metagenome assembly CEUS01 (sample SAMEA2622837, study PRJEB7988) | marine metagenome | biome: marine biome (ENVO:00000447); feature: marine epipelagic mixed layer (ENVO:xxxxxxxxx); material: "saline water (ENVO:00002010), including plankton (ENVO:xxxxxxxx)" | depth 140 m
TGCCAACTTGATGTTGAGTTTTCTGGAGGAACATTTGTCAACGAAGGATGTGTCATAGACGGCAATATGGTTAGCGGTCGTACATGGCACGATCAATATCTCTACATGCCTGTCTTTATGAAGAACCTCAAGGAATATCAAGCCAGGAAAGCAGCATAGAGACGTTATTCGACGGGTCAACCTGCCTGGCTGTCTTTGCGTACAGCCAACCGTCGACACAAATAGCGGCTAGTCCTAGAAGCCGTCCATTACCGGTTGACCCGTCGAGGTAACCCTAGTTAAGGCAACACACATCTCGGCTTAGAGATACCATTATCTCCCCTCGACTTCCACCAACCAGTCTGGGGATTTCAGCACCTCGCGGGGTCGACTGCCATCAGGCGGGCCAATGATCCCGTCACTCTCCATCGCATCAAGAATGCGTGCAGCTCGCCCGTATCCCAATCGAAGTCGCCTTTGCAACGTTGAGGTCGAAGCTTTACCCATCTCAAGGACAACCCGAACAGCATCTTGGTACGCTGGGTCATCAAAAACTTCATTGCTCCTCTTGGCAGCATCTGATGACTCGTCCTCGTCATCGGGTTTGCGAAGAAACTCATCTTTGTATTCTGGCTGCGCCTGTGTTTTCCAGAAATCCACGACGCTATGGCTTTCTTCCTCGGTCACCAATGGGCCATGTAGTCGAGTCATCCGCCCAGAGCCAGGAGGTAAAAAGAGCATATCGCCTCGCCCTAGTAATGACTCCGCACCCATCGCATCTAGAATTGTCCGTGAATCAACACGCGTTGCCAAACGGAATGAAATTCTTGCAGGCACATTGGCCTTGATCAAACCGGTGATAACATCCACGCTCGGCCGTTGAGTGGCCAAAATTAGATGAATCCCGGCTGCTCGTGCCATTTGCGCCAACCGTGTGATGGATTCTTCAACTTGACGACCCTCAATCATCATCAGATCAGCCAGCTCGTCGATGATTATGACTATATAAGGCAGACTTGATGGGAGCTCGGGGGCATCCTGCTCTCGCTCTGCGTTGAGCTTTACCAGCTTCTTGTTAAATTGGCTAATATTACGAACTCCATGTTCGGCAAGCAGCTTGAGCCGTTGTTCCATCTCACGGGTAACATTTCTAAGCGCATTCGATGCCTTCTTCATGTCCGTTATGACTGGTGTTAGTAGATGTGGAATGTCTTCGTAAAGTCCTAATTCAACTGTCTTCGGATCAACCATGATGAAGCGCACCTGTTCGGGTGTAGAGGTATAAAGAATCGACATCACTAGGCTGTTGATTAGGACACTCTTGCCGGACCCAGTTGAGCCAGCCACTAGTAAATGCGGCATCGAGTCCAAGGTCCCAGTGTGAATCCTTCCATTAATATCTTTGCCGAGGGCAAGAGTTAAAAGGGAATCTGATCCATCAAACTCGGGTGATTCAATAATTTCCCGCAACGTGATAATTTCGCGCTTCCTGTTGGGAACCTCGATGCCAATCGTAGACTTGCCAGGAATTCTTTCCACGAGAATCGATTCACACTCGAGAGCTAGACATAGATCTTCTGCTAGATGAGTTACTCTACTGTACTTGACACCTGGATCTGGCTTGAACTCAAATGTTGTTACAACCGGCCCAGGGTTGATTTGCTGTACCGAGCCCTTCACTCCAAATTCTTCGTATTTCGCACAAATAGTTCGCGCAGTTTCCTGCAACTCATCGGGGTCGAAAAACCCTCGAGGTGGTGGCGATTTTAGCAACGACGTTGATGGCAATTGGTAGCTTATCTTAGGACTAGAGACTGGGGACGTTTCACTATCTAGCTGAGTCACAGCATCTGAGCGTTGTGAATGTTCTCCAAGAGAATTTACCTCGCCAGAAGATGATCCTACCGCTTCCATTCCATCATCATCCTTCCGTGGTGTATCCGTATAAGGAATAATTGGTGGCAGAGTAGTTTCAGAATTTTCTATTGATGACCCGTCATCAAAAATAGACAACGTCGTCTCGTCCATGTGGCTCGAATCGTAGGCAACAGCAGCTACTTCAGGCAGTTCAGGAAGCTGCTCGGAAGTTATGGATGCCTTTGTTTCAGCTCGACGGGCGCGACTTGCCGCCACTTTGTGACGCTGATGCTCACGCCAGGTCTGCCATCGCTGACGCAATACGTCGACTGGATGACCCAGTGTCTTCAGCCAAGCTGTGGTGGCCCCTATTGTAAACGAGGTCATCATGTAGACAGAAATAACAGCCGCTGCCAGTAAGGCGAACAAAGATCCCACTTGATTGAAAAATCCCACTAGTAGATCGGCCATTATCAGACCCAACGTACCTCCAAGTAAGACAGAACCATGGAATATAGGTGACATCTGGCTTAGTGCCAAACCCGTACACATTGTTGTTACAAAGCATATAGCACCAATAAATCTCTCAATAGGGCGGCTGATCGGCGTAGAGCGAATCCAGTACCAACCGACTACAAAGGCAAAACCTGGCAATACATAAGCCGCCAATCCCAGTACCTGAAGGACTAAGTCACTGCCATAAGCTCCTGGTTTACCGATGAGATTGCGAAATTCACCGTGTGTTTCCGCCGTATTCCAGGATGGATCAAAGGGGTAATAGGAGACCAAGCTCAGAGCAATGCAGATGCCCAGAATGAGCGAGAGTAGACCCATCAGCTCATTGAGCCTAGGTTTCTCAGTGGGTTGTAAAAACGTCACTTCGCCTCTCCCTGCCAAACCAAGCCAAGCCCAAAAGGCACACTTGGTATCAATCGGCCAAAGAGGAACCGAAGAATGACGCTAGGGCCAGTATTATTATGCCAGAGATGACTCGATAATAGACGAAGATTTTCATCGTACGCCTCTGTAGATAGCTGACAAACAAGGCAATAACAGCATACCCTGTAATCGCACTTACGATGATACCTACCAAAAATGGTGCCTGCATGTGACTAACAATTCCACCCTCAACCGAAAGATCATAGACCGCTTTTAGTGAGGCACCTAAAATAATAGGGCTTGATAATAGGAAGGAAAATCGAGCAGCCGAAGGTCGCTCAACCCCCAGGAACATAGCTGCCGCAATCGTAATTCCCGATCTGGATGTGCCGGGAACTAATGCTAATGTCTGTGCACAACCTATGATCATAGAGTGCACAAAGTTTACATTACCAAGGTTCTTCAATAATCTTTTTTGTCGATCTGCCAGGCCAATCAATAAGCCACCAGCGATCAGCATAACACCAATTACAACCGGACTCCGGAAGGTGGTTTCTATGTGGTCTTCAAACAGTAATCCCGCAATACCAGCCGGAACTGTAGCCGCGACCAAGAACCAAAATAATTTCGGGTTGTCATAAAGGTCATGATCTTGCTCTCCAGCGGAAGGAACGAGAGCTTTCCTTCCTAAGCTAAGGGATATTAGCCTCAACCAAGTCTTTGAAAAGTAACTCAGGACAGCAATAAGCGTTCCTAGGTGTAATGCAATGCTGAAATCAAGACCCGGATCGTTCCAACCTAACAGCCACGGGATGACAACTAGATGTGCCGTACTGCTAATCGGGAGAAATTCCGTTGCAGCCTGAACTAGAGCCAGAATTACTACTTGATAGATGGGCATCATAAATTGGAAACCGTCATGCAATCACAATAAACCCTGTGTCACATGCCCCGGAAAACCTTTAAATGAACCACCGTAACCTGTCGATCATTTTCTCAAAGCTGGACGAAAGAATTCACCTAGCTAGTGTGTCGGCGAATCTATGTTCATCAAATTGATGAGATTGTCTTCTGAATCAAATTCTAGATCCATTGGGTCACTTATGATCTCAATCTGGGAGTCAGTAGACACCTCGTCAATCAACCCTTCGCTGACCATCAATTCCCCGATATCCATGGAGTTGCGAATCCAAGCAATCGTGACATCCCTCAAATCAAGCTTGCCGCAAGTCGGTGCTATTTTTTCGATACAGAGACGATCACTCGCAAAATGCATCGGCGTGAAAGACGCTGCCGGACTAGATGCTGTCAAACTATTGACGTACATGGCTTCAAAGTCAACCTTCTTAAACAATCTATCTGTGATAGCATCAGCCAGCCCTATACCAATCGCGTTGCCGTAGCTAAGTGGAGAGAGATCACGAACAATGATGCGGGAAATTTTGGGTACGTCAGGCCAAGTATTTGGGCCGTTACGCCCACTCCGGTTGACGATTTTGGTGTCCATGCCTGCCCCGCTAAAGTTCTTGCCAATTTCATCGACAAGCAATAAATCTACTTTCTGAACGGGTATGTTTGGTTTCCAGGACTTCACTTTGGCGAGTAATTCTTCTTCCCTCTCCACCATCTCCGCGGCCCCTACAGCGGCAACTTCGGCGGTACTGTGGTAAGCATCCTCAAGGATCGCCATTCCTCCTAACATCTTGCCCGTATTAAGCATGACCTTCCCTGCACTACGAATGACCTCTTCAAGTCCATACTCAAGCCCGAAAGTGTGATAGCGTTTTGCACCTGCCCATTTCCCCAACCCAATCGCCATCATCTTATGAATGCCACTCTCGAGCTTGCCATCAAAATCAGTGTGCCACTTCACACGACTCAGCAACATAGTCCCGTCTGCCTCATGTGCTTGGCGATCCATAACTACTTCAATGCCAGTAGGGGTGGTACCAATTGGAACAACGTCAAGTGAACTAACCACAGGCGCTCCCATCGTCTCTTCGGTAATGCCATAGTGTGCAAGCACACTGGCTTGACCCTCAGCCGAAGCAGAACCATGACTGCCCATTACCGGAATCAAAAAAGGCTGCACATTCCGTGACTTCCAAAATTCGACCACCGATTTGGTAATCACATCTATATTTGTGATTCCACGGCTACCAACACCAACAGCAATACGGCTGCCAGGCTTGACTGCAAGAGCCCAATCGGCACTTTCCATCTGTGCACGCACTGCTGCTGACACGTCAGGTAATGCTCTATCAGGAAAATTCTGTCGGATACGAACTAATTTCTGCAGCTGCATGACGGTTATTATAGCGAGCTCGCTGTTTTACTTGACACTTTGATCAACCCAGTTTCTCTGATGCTAACTTTACTTTGAGTGTCGTGTCGGAGGTTGATATCCAAAAATTATAGTGACGGAGTCCAACAAGAATGCATCAATTTTCCCTAGAATCAGAAGGTTATAGTCCGAAATTCGAAGACATCACAAACTAGATTGTTACATCACTTAAAAAACCACGAGAAATAGAAACCGACAGGAATACCTTTATGGCTTATACAGATCTCCGCGAATTTATCACAGTACTTGAAGAAAATGGCGAGCTAAAACGTATCTCTGCCACGGTCGATCCAGTGCTTGAAATTACCGAGCTAGCCGATCGTGCAGTAAAGAATAGCGGCCCAGCACTCCTTTTTGAAAACCCCACTGGTTCTGACATCCCTGTACTCATCAACGCATTTGCTGGGATGCGCAAAATGGAGCTAGCTCTTAATGTAGACTCTCTCGATTCAATTGCTGCTCGGATTTCTGAATACTTAGAAATGAAAACTCCGCAGGGCCTCATCGGCAAGCTCAAGATGCTACCAAAACTAGCTGAAATGGGATCTTTTTTTCCACGAGAAGTCACCACTGGCGCTGTTAAGGATGTGATCAAACACGATGAATTTTCTCTTTTTGACTATCCAATTTTGCAGTGTTGGCCACAAGATGGTGGACGTTTTATCACACTCCCACTGGTCTTTTCAAAAAATCCGGAGACAGGAAAACGCAACGTTGGCATGTATCGTATGCAGGTCTATGACGAATGCACGACTGGTATGCATTGGCAAACTCATAAGCAGGGTGCCGAGCACTATCGTCGCCTTCTCAAGGAAAATAAACAAGAACGTATGGAGATTGCCGTCGCTATCGGCGCCGATCCCGCCACAATATTGTCCGCAATTTTACCGTTGCCACCCGATCTCGATGAGATGCTTTTTGCCGGATTCCTACGTAACAAACCAGTAGAACTAGTTAAGTGCGAAACGGTCGATCTCGAAGTGCCCGCCAACGCAGAGATTGTCCTAGAAGGGTACGTCACCCTCGGCGAACTGCGCACCGAAGGACCTTTTGGTGATCACACGGGTTTCTACTCACTTGAGGATGATTTCCCCGTTTTCCATGTCACTTGTATTACGCAACGCAAAAAACCAATCTACGCAACGACGATAGTCGGCCCGCCTCCAATGGAAGACTATTACATGGGGAAAACTATTGAACGAGTTTTTCTCCCTCTAATGAAACTACAGATCCCAGAGTTGATTGATGTCAACATGCCTGCAGAAGGCATCTTTCACAATATGATGATAATGTCGATTCGTAAATCCTATCCATTACAAGCACGCAAAGTCATGAACACAGTCTGGGGATTGGGACAAGCGATGTTCACAAAATGTATTGTTGTGGTCGATGAAGACGTCAACGTCCAGAATCTCAGCGAAGTCGCCTGGAAAGCTCTCAACAATATTGACCCCGAACGGGATATACAATTCGTCATGGGGCCAATCGATCAACTCGATCATTCTAGCCGCTTACCAAACTATGGTTCGAAAATGGGTATCGATGCTACCCGTAAATGGCCCGAAGAAGGTTTCGTCCGCCCCTGGCCCGACGTCATCAAAATGGATGAGGATGTCAAACGGCGAGTAGACAAGATCTGGCAGGACCTGCAGCTCGGTTGAGCTCGAGCATTGCCTCACTCTCATATCGCAGCTACAATGGAGTTGGCCGTGCCTATATTTGAATACCACTGCACCGACTGCGGAACCGATTTCGAAACTCTGGTGCTCAGCTCTCAGGAGAAGGTTACACCCGCAAGGTGTTCTAACTGTAGTAGTGATGCGGTCGAAAAACTTTTCTCAAGTTTTGCTGCGCAGACTTCTAGTGAAACTTCTCTGGGGGCTTGCGCCAGTCGAGCCAACGGCGTATGCCAAGCCGGAGGTGGCTCAATTCCCTGTGGCAGCCTAAACTAAACTCACACCGGGCTTGAAGCTGTAAAGACCAAGCGTGTCTGCATAGTGGTGAGTTGGGTGATCTGCACGAAAAAGAACGGGACTCCTGAACTCTCGTGGCATACTGTTAGCTTATTTCCTCTGACATTTGGAGCAGAAGTGCGTACTTCGGCTCGAGATAATAATACGTCGGATCGAAGTTCCACATACCTGACAAGGTTTACCAGTTTTCCCATATACAAGCACCTGTAACTGGAAGTACCCCTGCATGCCATCACTGCTAACATAATTGTTGACTGTTGACCCTCCTGCCTCGATCGCGTCGAGGAGAACTTCGTTGATCGATCGATGTAGTCTCCTGGCTCGCTTTGGCCCAATCCTTGAGCTATCCGTTCTGGGGTGAACACGGGCGCGAAATAGAGCCTCATCCGCGTATATGTTTCCAAGTCCGCGTACAAATTCTTGATTGAGCAACAGTGCTTTTATCATGCCTCGACGAACACTCAACAAATTAAAGAACTCGTCTTCAGAAATCTCAAGAGGTTCCGGCCCTAGCTCTGATAAACGCGCAGGCAGCTTGTCAGAAAGCTGCCATCGTCCAAACTTTCTAATATCGTGATAGACAAGTGTTGAACCATCCTCAAGATCTAGAATTGCACGCGTGTAGGGTCCAGGTTTTCCATTAACAATGAAATTGCCTGTCATTCTTAGATGGATAGTAAGATAGTACCTCTGGCGTCTCTCTTCGACATCAATTAAGATGTACTTACCGTAACGTCGAACCTGACAGATAGTGAGACCCTGTAGCAAATTGGCTGTTCTCTGAGCGTCACCTATCACTAAACCGGACCACAGAAATTCAGCCCGTGAGATACGGCGACCCACAGCACAACGACGCAGTCCACGAACAATGACTTCGACCTCGGGGAGTTCGGGCATGAATCACTTAGTTTCTCATCTCGCTATAGTGAAGGCATAAAGTAACTGATTTTTCCCAACCAGCTAAGATCTAATGGTCCTCGTAATAGACAACTACGACTCTTTCACCTATAACCTCGTGCAATATCTTGGTGAACTGGGAGCGACTCTTGAAATCTACCGCAACGACCAAATTACAATCGATCAGGTCATCAACCGCAACCCAGACCACATTGTAATTTCACCAGGTCCGTGTACTCCCAACGAAGCTGGCATTTCAGTTGCACTCATCAAAAGAATGGCGGAGCATGTGCCAATTCTGGGCGTTTGTCTTGGACATCAATCTATTGGCAGGGCTTTTGGCGGTAAGATCGTGCAAGCACCGTACCTGATGCATGGCAAAATAAGCAAAATTCGCCACGACCAAAAAACCATATTCTCTGATATAGAGCAAGACTTTACGGCTACACGTTACCATTCACTGGTAGTTTCTAGAGAATCCTTACCAGCTGAACTCGAAGTGAGTGCTACAACAGCTGATGGTGTCATCATGGGAGTTAGACACAAACAATATCCTATTGAGGGTTTGCAGTTTCACCCTGAGTCTATACTTACCACTGTTGGCAAAAAACTCCTGAAAAACTTTTTGGCAGGATAGGGCAGTTACCTTACATCCGATCTGTGTGATGGGTTGACTTGTCGACTTCGATTGCTAAAACTTGTAGCCAAGAGTGCTAAGTAATCCATAATCATTTCTTTGCACTGGCACAGGTGGACGGGAATCGAACCGATCATACAGACTCACCCCCCACATAAAGTTCTTGGTGATTGGAATACGTAGACCACTATCAGACTCAATTCGGTAACGATTGGTACTGCTCAAAGTAGGGTGGAGTGCAACGCGCAATGTAAATTCGATCCCAGCCAATTTAGTTGTTCTGAAATCAAAGACTGCTAGACCTTCTCCACGAGTAGTAGTCGGAAATGTACTACCACCTCCAAAACGGTATTGTTCATTGGCAAAGTTGATTCCGCCCAGCAATGATAAGGTTGTTTTTTTAGTGTTAATTAATTTTCGAGCTAACCCACCGCCGAATTTAGTACGCAGGTTGAGTAGTTGTTGCTCGTTGCGTTCGAGACCGCTCAACATAAACAAAAATGATCTACTACTCAAAAATCGATCATAGCGAGCATCTAAGGTGTGACGACTGGTGGCTTGACCTTCCTCTGGTTCATTGAGAGTCGAGAGGATACTGCCTTGAATCCTATATTTCGGCTGTTCATAGTGAACATTAGTGCTAAGAGCAGATTGCGTGGTATTAGAACTTCCACGTACCATACTGTAACCGAGATTGAAAGTGCCGTCGATGCGGTCCCATATACTCCTTCCAGTCGGTGAGATCGAAACGACCTCTGCTGCCTCCAAAGTATTCGTCCTCTGGTCAGTAGTTACACTAAGCGATGATTTAGCCTTGTGCAATGACCCGGAATAAATCTCACCTTCGGTAGTCATGACCGAGAAGGTCGTATCGGACTCCAAAACGTCGACGGAGCTCCAAGAAACCTGAATAGATCCGGCCCATTCCGTCTTGAAAATCAATTTTCCATCAACAAACTTTTCAACCTTTCCACTAATGTGGTCGCCGTTCTGGAGTTTCAGCAGATCTGCACGAGCTGCTACAACTACAACGGCTGTCGAAATTAGTAAAAAAAACGTTCTTATCCATTGAGAGGACATAGGAAACAAATGGGGGGAGGTTTTCATGGAATTATATATGGGAGTCTTGAAAACTCCTAGCAACTGCTCCGAAAAATGAAGGCTATACGATCCGCCAAAAATCCTTAGCCTCCTCAATACGAAGTGTATGAGTGCAAGCAACTCTCGTTTCTTGCAAATAGTATTGAATCTTCGCTTCAATTGATGCCGTTTTCTCGGCACGTAAATCAAAAAGCTAACGGTAAATTTTCTGAGGCGCGCTTGGCTGCCTCTTCTTCAGTCAGATCAAGCTCGCCTTGTCCTGCCCACCTAGGCAGAAAGTCAAAATCACATCCCTCGTCTGCTTGTAAAGTGTGTTCGATATACAGACGACCATATCCTCGGTCATAGTGACGTGGTCGCGATTTCCATGTTTTCAGTCTTTGCTCAAGCTCCTCGTCAGAAATTAACAAGTTGATTTTTCGGTTCTCAACATCGAGCTCAATCTTATCCCCGTCCTGAACAATTGCTAATGGACCTCCAATAGCAGCTTCAGGTGAAATGTGAAGTACAACCGTTCCATAACTGGTACCACTCATACGAGCGTCGCTGATACGCACCATATCTTTGACGCCCTGTTTGAGTAATTTAGCGGGTATCGGAAGGTTACCGTATTCAGGCATACCCGGGCCACCTATAGGGCCACCATTCTTGAGTACCATGACACAATCGGCGTCAATATCAAGATCCGGGTCATCGTGCCGAGCCATAAAATCATCATGATCTTCAAATACGACTGCACGGCCAGTGTGGTTGAGTAAATGCTTTGTTGCAGCGCTTTGCTTGATGACTGCTCCGTTAGGGGCAAGGTTGCCATGGAGGACCACAGTCCCACCTTCAGTCTCAACCGGATTGTCCAGCGGTCTGATTACAGAAGGGTTATGACATTCAGCCAAGGCAATATTCTCTCCCACCGTCTTGCCGGTCACCGTGACGGCATTTTCGTGTAACAGAGATGCAATGTGTTTCATAACAACCGGAATGCCGCCAGCATAAAACATATCCTCCATAAGATGCTCTCCTGATGGAACTACGTTGGTAATCATCGGAGTTGTGCGTGAGATTTCGTCGAAAAGGGATAGTGGCAATTTGATACCCAAACGCCCAGCGATCGCAACAAGATGGATAATCGCATTAGTTGAACCACCAATAGCCATGTCAACACGGATAGCATTCTCGATAGCGTCCTGTGTGAGGATCTGAGAAGGGCGCATGTCTTCGTGGACCATCTCTACGATGCGTTTACCGCTGTCTTGGGCAATTACATTACGACGTGAATCGGCAGCTGGAATATTGGCACACCCAGTAAGTGTCATTCCTAATGCTTCAGCTAGACTTGTCATCGTGGAAGCTGTCCCCATCACCATGCAATGGCCAACACTTCGACTCATACATGACTCTAGTTCACACCAGTCTTCTTCGCTAACCCGTCCAGCACGAAACTCATCCCAGTAGTGCCAAACATCGGTACCTGAACCTATTTCCTTATTCTTAAACATTCCCCGTAGCATTGGTCCACCAGGAACAACAATAGATGGTATATCAGCACTAGCGGCCCCCATCAACTGAGCTGGAGTAGTCTTGTCGCAGCCACACAACAAAACCACCCCATCAATTGGGTTGGCGCGGATTGATTCTTCAACATCCATCGCCATCAGATTGCGGAACATCATTGACGAGGGACGCATGTAGGGTTCCCCTAACGATATCGTGGGAAATTCAAGCGGGAATCCTCCAGCTGCCCACACACCACGCTTGACAGCCTCAGCAACATCTCGCAAGTGTGAGTTGCAAGGAGTTAACTCACTCCACGAATTACAGATACCTATGACCGGTTTATTCTGGAAAACAGCCGTTGGATATCCCCTCATCCACGAACGATGAATGAAACCAAGTTTGTCTTTGCGGCCAAACCATTCTTGACTGCGAAGTTTGTGATCGTTACTCATGAAAAGTTGATTTCTCCTCGATTTGAAATTATATGACTCCTGTAATTTTTATCCAACCAAAGGTTCATACTTTTTAGTGATTGCATGTTAAACACCATACAAAGCCACCCATTGCAAACTCGTCCAGGGTCAATTATTTAAATTTGACGACGGCAGCCACTTCTATTGGAACACTTCGAACAACTAGTAATATGTACCAATCTAATAATACCCTGTAAAAATCTAATTCTCCTTCTTCGCCACATTACACGAGCCACCCTGGACAACCCCTGAGATAATAAAAAGGCACTAGGTCATGACGGCAAACCACAACAAACCCCTGGTCCTCACCATTATGGATGGCTGGGGAGAAAATCCGGACCCTTTGAACAATGCCGTGGCGCTGGCCCATACACCCAATTTTGACCGGCTACGCCGTGAATTTCCATCAACAACAATTCGTACCGATGGACCTTTTGTTGGACTTCCAGATGGGCAGATGGGCAACAGCGAAGTTGGCCATCTAAATATCGGGGCTGGACGTATTGTCAAGATGGACGTGACTCGCATCGATAACCTGATCGAGACAGGTGAACTATTTGACAATACAGCACTCAGTCGTACCATGGAGCACGCCCGTTACCATCGACTGCATTTACTTGGCTTAGTCAGCGCTGGAGGTGTACATTCTCACAGCTCACATCTATATGCCCTATTGAAAATGGCTAAATCTAAAGGTGTTGAAAATGTATTTGTCCATGCCTTTTCTGACGGTCGTGATGTCCCACCAGAAAGTGGTGTAGATTCGATATCAGAGCTCGGTTCCAAAATGAGTGAAATTGGAGTCGGAAAGATTGCATCAATTAGCGGCCGTTACTACGCTATGGACCGCGACCGACGTTGGGAGCGCACTTTGCGCGCTTTTCAAGCTATCGTGCTTGGTGAAGGCATCAGAGCAACTGACCCAGTTCAAGCTATTCGTGCCTCCTATGCACGTGGGATAACCGACGAATTCGTCGAACCTACGGTATTACAGGACAATGACGGATCGCCTGTAGCAACAATTCAAGATGGAGATGCAGTTCTATTCTTCAACTTCCGGGCAGATCGTGCTCGTCAGCTCTCCTTAATGTTGAATTTTCCATCAATGGAAGAGCTACCGAGAGAAATAACACCTTTAGATCTGCACTACATTACGATGACGGAGTATGACAGAAGCTATGGCTTCCCAGTAGTACTACCTCCGTCTCAACCACAGCACATACTAGGTGAACTTATTTCCGAAGCTGGATTGCGCAATTTACGAGTGGCTGAAACTGAGAAATATCCACATGTTACTTACTTCTTTAACGGTGGAAACGAAGAGCCGTTTCCAAGAGAAGAACGTGAGATGATCGCCTCTCCAAAGGTTGCCACTTATGACCTACAACCCGAAATGAGTGCAGCAGGAGTCTGTGAAGTTGTAATGAAAGGCATTAAAGATGACTTCAACCTGATTATTGTCAATTTTGCTAATGGCGATATGGTCGGCCACACAGGTGTCATCTCGGCTGCAGTGAAGGCAATAGAAACGGTCGATGAATGCCTGGGGAAGATTGAAGAGTCCTTGCGAACAGAAGGAGGTAACTGGATAATCACTGCCGACCACGGTAACGCGGACTTATTGGTCGACCCAGAAACGGGCCTCCCTCACACCTATCACACAACATTTCCTGTCCCACTCATTGTTGTGAGTGACTTCAAGGGACCATTGAAAACCGGAGGGTCACTCCGCGACATTGCTCCCACCATTCTAGGCCTTCTGGGCCTCCCTACTCCTAAGGAAATGACCGGGCAAGACTTGCGCGACCACCGCTCTTAATCATCCGTGGTTTAAACTGAGACACACAAATAAGCGTTGGGATCTCACGAATAGTACGACCTGGTCGACATCTTTTTGTGTTTTTTACCAGCCTTTCCAGCTGCCATCTGCATTGCGATACTGGCGATACGGCATGCTCTCATCGTAGGGCATGGAAGCTATGACATCTTCCTTGACTTCGATACCCAACCCGGGACGATCGCTTAACTGCACGAAACCATCTTTCAAAAGGAAGTCATGATCGACGAATTCACCAAAGCGACGGAACCATTGGAGTGAAACCTCTTGTATTAGAAAATTTGGTATGACCGCGTCGACTTGCATCAAGGCGGCAAAGTGGACCGGACCACCGGCATTGTGTGGAGCCATTAAAATCTGTGCTTCCTCGGCGAGACGCGAGATCTCTAAAAAGTTCGTAATACCAAAGCTGTGGCTAATGTCAGGTTGCAAAAAGGCACAAGCACGAGCGTCGATAACCTCCTTAAAGTCCCGGAACGAAAAAAGTTTTTCGCCTGTCGCAATCGGCACCGGACTCTTCAAAGCAACCTCTCGTAATGCTTTGATAGATCCCAATTTAACTGGTTCTTCAAGGAAAAGGGGCCTATAGGGTGCAACCATTTCAGCAAAGGCGATACTGAGAGCAGGACTGGGGCTACCATGAGTGTCGAGCATTAGCTCAACATCGGGACCTACTTCTTCACGTACTGCCCGAACAATTTCAGCACAGTGTTTTAGTTCTCGGCGGTCCATTGGCCATGTACGTAACTCGAGTGGATTGCCCTTAAGGCCTATTGCCCCCGCCTCGACTGCATCACGTGCCAACCGACGGGACTTTTCAACTGATTCAAAATTGAGTCCGCCGTGATAGACTTTGATGCGATTACGACGACGGCCTCCGAGGATACGATAAACCGGAGTTTTCCAAACCTTGCCGGCTATATCGTAGAGGGCCATGTTGAGAGCTGCAATAGCAGTTCCTATTACAGGGCCACCTTTCCATGGGAGTCTGTCCGTGATGTCACCACATAAAGCTCTAACATCGAGTGGGTTTCGGCCGATCAATAGTGGTGTCCACCCGTGAATTGTCTCCTCGACAACAGGCGATAACCACTCAATACTCCCTTCGCCCCATCCATAAACACCAGTGTCCGTTTCGATCTTTACGAACAGCCAGGTTTTGAAGGCGTTGGACATTGGACCACCGCTGTTAGTGTCTTTGGTGGCTGGAGCACCAGTTGGAACGTTGAATTTATAGGTTTTTATGGCCGTTATTCTCGGACCGTCTCCTCTACTGCTTAGTTGCAAATCAGTTCGGTTCGTAGCCGAACGAAGCTTGGTTGACGAGGGTAACCAAGCTAGACCGGCAAGTTGAACAAAACGACGTCGTTGGAGCAACCTGCTGGTGGTTCTCATTCTAGGAGTCTTCATAGATTTTCCTCCGGACGGCATTGTCAGATATCAAACTTGGCTCTTGCAAAGAGCCATCAATTCTGCAATAGCGATAGTTTTCGCAGCACCTGTATTCTAGCGATACCGTTGAGATAAATGGCGTCCTTAAGTCTGCCATGCACACTTCCGTTTCGCCGAAGGGTCGCTATTGCGTTTTACTTAGACGCATTTCCTGCGAACCCGAGTGTTTGGGTTGCTCTTACTGCTGGGAAGTCGAGTGTTTGCGACGCAGATTCTCGGGAACCCTAGTGCGATCCAAGTCATCCAGGGTAAAGATCCACTCGAGTGGAATTTCTTGAGGCAAATAGCAGATTTTGTCGTCGCAAGCTTGGTAACGAAGACGGCCACGAATGATAAGTTTGCCCATATCGCTCAACAGGTGCTCAAGCTGCTTTTTCTGTCCAACCTTGATATCTGTAAGTAGACGTATTGAATTTTGGTAAACCGGAACGATCTCTTCAATCACGGGTAAATGTAACATCTCGGGCTGCGGGTAGATCGTGGTGTAATTCGACACACCAGCAACCTTTTCTAATTCCCATTTGATCGGAATGTAGCCTTCAACTTCGGGAGCATATACATGCATGCGATCTTTGATATTTATGTCAAGCACAAGAGTAATGCGGTTACCTCCAACTAAAACTTGGTCACTTGCCCACAACGAAACCTTGAGGTGGTCTGTTTCGATTTCAGTACGACGTACACCTAGATCAACCCCCAGTTGACGTACCATGACCGACCCCGCGGTAAAACGATCACGATAGTTTTGTTCGAAGAATTTAGCTTTTGCAACACCCTTTTCACTAAAGAGGTACTGACCAGGGTAAGGAATACCAAAAAATACATGCCTCTGCGGAACCGATCGGTTGAGAATGCCAAGTTTGCGAATCAGTACCGAACCTGGATCAGAGATTAATGTAAATCCGATACCTCGTCGCTTGCTGAAATGTTTCAAAGTTTCGACGCTGTCGTAACTTAGAGCCGCGACGTTGATGCCATCTTGCTCAAAACTTTTACGTTTGCGTTCCAACTGTACAAGTTGGCTCTTACACCAGGGTCACCAATCGGCTGAGCGATGGACAAGGAGGAGTAAACCTTTCGACCCACGCAAACTTTCAAACGTCTGTCGATCGCCGTTTTGGTCGCGGAGGTTAAAAGAAGGGATTACTTCCCCGACTTCCAAACTAGGGCCAACAGCTTGGGGCTTGCCAGGGGTTTTCTCCGACACCTGAACACTCAGTGCCCCTGCTGGAATGACAGTTATTATGATGCCCAGTGCTAGCGTGCTCACCCGGTCAAAGATCGAACGTTCTATGGATTCGGCACTGTTCTGACAGTCCATAAATTTTAGACACTCATGAGGGCATCTGAAGACAAATCAAAGACGTTCTGGACGTGTCATTGATTTAAGAATTGGCTGGCCGGGGAGGACTCGAACCTCCATTCCAGGCTCCAAAGGCCCGTGTCCTGCCATTGGACGACCGGCCAGCAGTGTTCTTTCTCTTAAGATATCACGGCAATTAAAATTTACTCGGTAGTAACCTATTCGTGTTACGTGTTGATTTATCATATGAGAGGTTTTGGCTTATTTCGGCTCACCCGAAAATAAGTGGACAAGAAACCCACGGAGTCTTTTATGCAACCAGTTATTGCCGCTGCCGGCTGTTTCCTCCTCTACATAGTCGTTTACCGATTCTATGCACGTTATCTAGGTCGTAATGTTTTTAAACTAGACCCTTCCAAATCGACACCGGCACATGATGTCAATGATGGCATGGATTATGTACCTTGTCGCCGAAGTGTCTTATTTGGTCATCATTACGCCTCTATTGCTGGACTAGCACCAATGTTGGGCCCCGCCATCGCAGTAATCTGGGGTTGGCTACCAGGAATGCTTTGGGTTGTGCTGGGAACTTTGTTCATTGGGGCGGTTCATGACTTCGGAGCCTTAGTAGTTTCAATGCGCAACCGAGGTCTCAGTATTGGCAAAGTCGCTGAGAACCTTATTGGCAAGCGGGCTAAATCTATCTTTCATCTAATCATACTGTTTCTAATTTGCCTTGTTATGGGTGTTTTCGTACGCACCGTGGCAGGTCTGTTTACGGCCGAGTTTTATCCTGAGTCAGTTTTCCCCACGTTTTTCTTGATGGGTGTCGCAATGGTTATGGGATGGACAACCTACAAGAAGGGAGTGCATATCGGAAAAGCCACAATCGTAGGATTTTCTTTAATGCTGATCTCAATTTTCGTCGGCCTCCAACTTGCTAAGCCAGACTTGACTCAAAACTCCTGGGTTTTGATTTTACTGGTCTACGCTTTTGCCGCCTCAACACTGCCAGTATGGTCGTTACTTCAACCCCGTGATTATTTGAACTCACTATTACTCTACTTAGGTTTGGGAGCAGCATACCTGGGTTTTTTTGTGCTCCAACCCAGTTTTTCGGCACCAGTACTGAACACTTCACCAGTCGGTGCACCGCCAATTCTCCCTTTCGTCTTCATAGTTATCGCGTGTGGAGCAGTTTCCGGGTTTCATGGGTTGGTCTCGTCGGGAACAACTTCCAAGCAGATAGACAAAGAAACCGACGCAGTGCCCATAGGTTATGGAGGCATGGTTGGTGAATCGATGCTTGGTTTACTTGCAGTACTGGCCTGCACCGCAGGTTTTCGCTCACCCGAAACCTGGAGTGAACACTATGCAAGTTGGACAGCAGCAAGTTCACTTTCGGAAAAGATGCGGGCATTCATCGATGGTTCGGCGACGTTCATTACTACACTGGGTGTCCCAATGGAACTGGCACAGGCCTTTATCGCACTTGTCGCCGTATCCTTTGCCTTGACTTCACTCGATTCTGGAACTAGACTTTTACGCTACAACATTGCGGAAATTGCGGAGTCAATTCGTCTACCACAACTGACCAAACGCTATACGGCCTCCGCAATTGCGGTAACTTTGATTGGATTCTTCGCCTTCTACGAAATTCAAGGGCAACCGGTTGGGTTGGCAATGTGGAAGCTTTTCGGCAGCACCAACCAAATTCTGGGTGGGTTGACATTGCTGGCAATTACCATATACTTGCGGCAGCGTGGTGCGAACTATTGGTGTACAGCTGTCCCAATGGCTTTCATGCTAGCCGTGACAGTAGGTGCGATGATCTATGAGCTGAATACCTATTGGACTAGTGGACAGAACTTGCTACTTTTTGTCGCGGCATCGATTTTTATCCTAAGTGTATGGTTAGTAGTAGAGGCGATATTGCGCCTCCGTCGTGACACTACTTTGGTGGCGCTATCACCGGATACTGAATAGGGATGAACGCTGCCCTAGTGACTTACTTAGGTTAACTCTACATCTATCTCCGACGGCTATTCACGACTTTGTTGAGTAGGTTTGAGTGGTACGGAACGTGCGCAACTCGACTTCAAAGCCTGAGATCGACGTAGGCCTTTTTCATCATGCTATTCTTACAGCTTGTTGCAGTTTGCTCCTGTTAACGTGTTGAATTATGTCGCTAAAAGTAGACGATCCGAAGCTCGAGCCAGTTGCTCAAAAGGTGAATAGTGGAGACCGCTTGTCTTTTGAGGATGGCGTTGCATTATATCGTTCTCACGACTTGTTAGGGATCGGCTATTTAGCGAATATCGTTCGGGAGCGCCTTAACGGAAACCGTACTTTCTTTAACGTTAATCGTCACATTAATCCTACTAACGTGTGTGTTGCCGCCTGTAAACTGTGTGCCTTTGGCCGTCAAGTACGCGATGGCAAGGCCTACACTATGTCACTCGACCAAGTGTGGAAAATTGCTGGTGAGGGTTACAGTGAAGCGGTATCTGAATTTCACATTGTTGGCGGCCTTCATCCGGAATTGAGTCTCGATTGGTATTGCGAAATGATTAATGGACTAAAGGAAAGATACCCTGAAGTCCACCTGAAAGCCTTCACTATGGTGGAAGTTGGATACCTAGCAAGACGAGCTAAAATTTCTATCAAAGAGACTTTGCAGCGCTTGAAGGACGCGGGAGTGCAGTCGCTACCTGGCGGTGGCGCAGAAATTTTCCAGGAACGTGTTCGACGAGTAATTTGCGATCACAAGATCAACGGGAATGAATGGATCGACACGGCCAGAACGGCTCACCAGCTCGGTTTGAAATCAAATGCAACGATGCTCTACGGTCACATAGAAACCAACGAAGATCGTGTTGACCATTTGCTTAAATTGCGCACCCTCCAAGATGAAACCGGTGGTTTTCAAACATACATCCCTCTGGCTTTTCATCCCGAAAACACACCCATGCAACATCTTTCCACAACAGGTGGGGTTGATGACATCAAAAACATTGCTGTGGCTCGACTACTGCTAGACAATTTTCCTCATGTGAAAGCCTATTGGGTAATGATGACAGAGAAGGTCGCCCAGATAGCACAACGTTTTGGTGCGGATGACCTGGATGGTACGATCGTTGAGGAAAAAATATACCACGATGCTGGCGCTAAGACATCGCAATCACTGAGACGTGAGGACCTACTAAGATTGATCCGCGATAGCGGCCGTGAACCAGTTGAGCGAGATACTCTCTATCGTCCAGTCGAACGAAACGAAGCTTCATTTACTGTCATTGTGTAGTACAAGCAATAGTGCAGGAAAAGCTCTTTTGTTTTCCCGGAGAAATCTATTTTAGGGGGCTTTCTTTTTCCCTGTCAGAGCCAGGAGAAGATTGCATCATGACATTTGAAAGCTTCCTGCGCAATTCAGCAATTGCCACATGATCACGGTCCGAAGGAGCACTGCGTTCCCATTCTTCAATAGAGCGTTTCCAGTGCTGTCCCGCAAGTTCGATTTGTTGGAGTTTGAAATAGACGTCTCCGAGATGAGACAAGACAATTGGATCACGCTTATGTTGTTGAAGAGACCGCCTCAAATAACGCTCAGCTAACTCGAACTTATTCTGTCGGTAGTAGACCCAACCAAGGCTATCGAGATAGGCGCCATTGTGGGGATCAAGATCGAGAGCCTTCTGAATCATCTCGTGGGCGTCACGAAGTTTAACGTTACGATCAGCTAACATATAACCCAAATAATTCAATGCTGAAGCATTATCGGGATCCTCAGTTAGCAGTTCGCGAAATTTTTCTTCAGCCTCGTCAAAACGTTTAGCGCGCTCTAAGACAGATCCGTGAGTAAATAGAACGGCTCTCTTTTGACGATCTGTGCTGGCTAAACCTTTGGCCGCCTGAACCGCTAATATGGCATCATCAAACTTCTTACCTTTCTCGTAAACATGTGCTAACGATAGATAAGTCTGGTAATCAAGCGGTCCCTCGTTTAGCAAACCCTTTAAAACTTTGGCGCCTTCATCAGCATTACCCGTCTCTGCAAACACAGTAGCCTGTAACATGGCCAGCGATCTATCGTCGGGAAATTCTTCGCGGGCCTCTTTTAGACTCTGTAGAGCTTTCATGTACTGTCTCGCGGTGCGCCAATTATCAACAATCTGAAGTAAGGCTCGTGGCCTTGTTTCTGGGCTAATCTCAGCCATTGTGCGAAAGGCTTCTTCTGCCTTAGTAATGTTCTCAAAGGAACGATGCAATGTGCCTAGTTGCTCGAGAAACATCGTACGTGCCTGAATCTCACGGGAGGAGTATTTTTCCTTGCTGGTTGCCTCTAAAAGCCCTTCCATAGCCTCAATTGCTTTGCCAGTTGCACCCTCTGCCTGAAGAAGCTGCACTAGGTTGTACTGGATTTCTGGCGAGCTAGGAGCTAACTTTTGTGCTTTCTGAAGGCTCTGGCGAGCTTCGTCGAACCGCCGTTGCTCACGGTAAAGCTGAGAAAGGCGCAAATGATTCTCTGGGTTACGATGTTCTATCTCAACCAAAATCTCGTACTGCTTGAGAGCTTTTTTGTACTGACCGGAAAGCACAAGATTGTGAGCCAGCCCTTGGCGGATGGCCACCGGGTTTCCACCACGGCTAAAGTTGTCTAGCAACTCTTGGTAAACTGTCGTCGCTTCCTTGTATAGCCCCATCCTCTCGTAAGCACTCGCTAGGGCAGTTAGATGATTGCGATCTGCGACTCCAGAAGTCTTTATTTTTTCCAACGCCTCAATGGCGCTTACATAATCTCCCGAGTCTAGCTGAAGGAAAGCTAACCCGGCCAAAGCATCCGTTGAGTCTGGCTCTTCATCGAGTAATTTCCTCAGAATTGCAGCAGCTTTGTCGTTCTCCTTCAATGCACGGTAGAGATTTGATAACTGCAGCAATGATTTCGTGTCACTCGAGTCCACTTGCTGTAGTCGCTCAAAGACGGCAACGGCTTTTTTTAAAAGCGCATTATCAGTGTTGCCGCGCTTACTAAAGGCATAGCGGCTATAGATCTGCCCCATCAGCCTGAGCAGCTCCACATCCTCAGGATTTTTATCCAGCAACTCGTCCGCCTCGGCAATGGCATCCTCGAGCTGATTGGCTCTAGCGAATAACTGAATAAGTTGTCGCCGTAAAAATCCTGAATCTGGATCGGCCAGGATTGCTGCTCTATACTCTGCCACCGCACGCGACAAATACTCGCGGTTCATGTGTTCAAGCGCAAGTTGCTCATAGAGATAGCCAAGAGAAAAATGGTAATAAGCATTTGCGCGGCGGTCAGAGAAGAGCTCAGTCTCCATCTCGTGCTGCTGCGACACGGGCATCGCCACAGTCGATATGACAGAGAACCACACCGCAGGCAAAACAAGAAGTGAGGTTGTCCAATGATGTCTATGTTTTCCGGTCACACCTGATACCGATCCTGTAACAGACAAGCCACCCCAGGCTCCCCCCAAGTATAACTATAAGTCGATATTGCCGATACTATTTAGAAGTAAAGTTCTGCCTGCCCTTCCGGCCTACGTTTCCAGCGGCGATGGATCCATAGCCACTGATCGGGGTGATTGCGCACTACCTCTTCTATTGTGGCCTGACAGAGTTGTGTGTTGACTTCCAAATCTTCCTCAAAGTTTCCAGTCTGAGCCAACTCAAGTGGCGGATAGAATTTGAGTAAATAATGACCTTTTCGGTCATCCCAGAGAGCAAAACCTGGAATAACAGCTGCTCCCGTTTTCATAGCAACTTTGGTAATACCAGTCGTAGAAGATGCTCTGACACCGAAAAAGTTAACAAAGATAGCGTCGCGTTCTGTAGTGTTTTGGTCGACCAAAACACCAACCGCCTCATTGTTCCTCAAGGCTCGCAAAAGCGACCTTCCGTAATGCTGTTTGTGGATCGTTCGGTTTCCATGAAAGGTACGGTAACCATCTATCAGCTTGTCAATTAAGGGATTATCAAAACTCCGAACGATCACATGCATCGGATGGTGTAGTAAAGATTGTGCTGTAGCGCTTAGTTCCCAATTACCCAAATGACCCGTCATGAAAAGTACACCCTTACCACGCTGAAGAGCTCGTTGAAAATGGTCATACCCCTCATACTCAACCCAGTCATGAATATTTTCGGTGTTGAGTCGGGGTGTTTGACTCAATGTAAATAGAATGCGGCCCAAATTCTGATAAACCCCGTTGACAATCTGTCGTCGAGTGGCAGGGTTAGTTTTTGGTAGAGCAATATCTAGGTTATGGTATGCAACATGCCTCCATCGAGGCGTGAAGAGGCTCGCTAGAGTGGCTACCTTGCCAGCCAAAGCTTTGGCTGACACTGGTGGCAACAGTTCCAGCATCTTGAGGACCATACGGACAGCAAGATATTCAATTAAATCTCGAACTCTATTACGAGGTGTCACAACTGCATAGTGTAAAACCTATACAAACGGCCGCGCAGGGCTCAGTCGTAGACTTAGTGTTTGAGTAAGCGTAATATCACCATAGATGGATCATGTGAGAGTTTGCCAAAAACCGTTTCGCCAGTTCTCGGACCACCTCTAATCTCTAAGCGTGTACTACTTCGTCCAATCTGTGTGAAAGATCCCTTCCCTATCTAAACGCTTGTATGTATGTGCGCCAAAGTTGTCTCGCAAAGCTTGCAAAAGATTAGCTGGTAAAAATTCGCTGCGGTAGCTATCCACATAACTAAGTGTTGCCCCTAAACACGTAGCAGGAACACCAGTTTCTGTTGCCAACATAACAACCTTTCGCAAGTCCGTAAGTCGACGGCGAGTCATTTCATAAAAGGACTTGTGCGTAAGAAGGTTATCCAGTTCAGGATCCGCCAAATAGGCCCTTTTGATTGGATCAAGCAATTTAGAACGAATAATACAGCCTCCCTTCCAGATGCGAGCGGTTTCTGCTAGATTAACCCCATAATCAAACTCACTAGAAGCTTCACGTATGAGCGCCATTCCTTGGGCATAGCAAGCCATTTTTGATAAGTAGAAAGCACTATACATGGATGTGAGTAGTTCTCCACGATCACCGGAATACTGCCCGTCGGAATTCGAAAAAATCCCAGAAGCTTGAACTCGTCGAGGTTTCAACCCTGACAGAATACGTGCTTCAACTGCCATGTTCAGTGTTGGAATTGGAACTCCTAGATCAAGTGCACTTTGTGCTGTCCACTTTCCTGTTCCCTTTTGGCCTGCCGTGTCAAGAATAAGTTCGACTAAAGGTTTGTCGGTTAATTCATCTTGCTTAGCCAAACAATCAGCTGTAATTTCAACTAAAAAACCACTGATATCACTTTCACACCACTCGGCAAACACCCTCTGGATATCGACAGTAGACATACCGACAGATTTTCGTAAAACATCATAAATCTCACAGATGATCTGCATGATTCCGTATTCGATACCGTTGTGAACCATTTTGACGTAGTGTCCTGCCGACCCTTCGCCAACATGGGTGACACACGGACCATCGTCAGTCTGTGCCGCAATTTTCATCAGTACCGGAGCAATATGATCGTAACCCTCTTTGTGACCTCCGGGCATGATGCTTGGGCCCCATAGTGCACCCTGTTCACCACCCGAAATACCGCACCCAATAAAGTGAATACCGCTGGAATCAAGTTCGGCTTGTCGGCGATTGGTGTCAGGGAAGTGAGAGTTACCACCATCGATGATAATGTCACCTGGATCGAAGACCTTACGCAATTCTTCAATGACCTGATCAGTCCCAGGGCCAGCTGTAGCCATGATCAGTACTCGCCGCGGTCGATCAAGTTGATCAGCCATCTCTTGAAGTGAGCGAGTGACTGTTACGTTCTTGCCTTTGGAAACCTCACGCATTCGATCTGCGTTTTCCTCTCCGCGGTTGTAGGCGATCACTGGAAAACCGTTCCGCTCAATATTGAGAGCAACCATCCGACCCATCACGCCTAATCCGGCAACTGCAAAGTTACTTTGCGACATAATCCTAGTTATTCCTTTCCTGCAATCTATGTATGTCCCACTATCACGCCAGGCAACCCGAGACATAGAGCCAAGGCGACACTAAGCTCAACTCGAAATTCACCCAAAAGACCAAGAGCTGATGAGTAGAATTGAGATCCCATTGTACTAACCTATATTTTTTTGATAGCGGGATAGGTAGTTTTTATAAGGCCTGAAAATAAACAAACTCCCTCACATTATTTTTCTCCTGAAAACTACTTTTCGATCAACTCAAAGCGACCATCTGCAAGTAGACGGTAGGTTCGGTCTCGCCACTCAATTCTATTTCCAAAAAACCCGAAAAACCAAAATATCCAGCCCATCATATCTTGCAAGGGTACTAGCCAAAAATTCCATCGCGACACAGAGTCATGTAGGACTGCCCCAGCAACAGCCCATGCTGCAACAGCTCGCAATAAGGCCGTGAATCCTAGCAACTCCATCGTTCCCCATGGCAGCATTACCACTGCCACAAGCACCCACGGCAATGGATAAGTAAAGGCCTGCCCTAAATAACCCCAACGACGTGAACATCGTGTGCTACGAGCCCATCGTAAACGATGTTTCATATTGTCGACCCACTCTCCGCAACACCGAGCGACACTTCCGTTCGTTGTTCGGCTCGCAATGTAGTGGTCAACCCGATAGTGGGACAATTCCACTCCATACCCTCGTTCAGAAGCTACTTGCCCCAGCACAAAATCCTCAGCGAGATAGGAGCCAAACCTACTAAATCCACCGAGATCTTCGATAAGTTTTTTGCGCAACACTATCGTTGGCCCGACAGCAAATCGAACCCCCTCAACCAAGCGCGCTACGAGTAGTCCAGCAAGGAATTCCGTATTGAGACCTATTGCCTCAAGTCGAGACCAAAAGCTGTGACTTGGAACTGCGCGATAGGGACAAGTTAGTAGATCTACTTTTTCATCTTGAAGTTCAGCCACAACAGTTTTGAGCAGATTTTGCCCCACTCTGATGTCACTATCGCTCATGACCAATAAGTCGTAGCGAGATGCCTTGATCATTTTGTCAAGACTGTAGACTTTGGCATTGGGGTATGGTGGATTACCAGTAGTAAGAACGCGGCACTGTACGCTTGGAAATTCCTTCCTAAGCCGATGAACAACCCCCAGTGCAGGATCATCCGAGTGGCGAGCAGCAAACACAATCTCAAACTCTCTGTAGTCCTGTTGAAAAAAGCTCCGTAGATTGGTCTCGAGATCTTTCTCAAGTCCAGACAAAGGCTTCAGGATACTAACAGCATCTTCTCGTCTCAACAGTCTTGACCTACATTTCAAATAACGATACACCGCGACAACTGTCATTACGCAGTAAATCCAGGAACCGATTAAAAGGGCGCCGATAATAACTTGCAGAAAAAACACACCAAAAACCTAGTTTACGACTTCGACAATTCGCAGCTGCTCGCAAATCAATGATAATCCTGCCTCGACGATTTTAGCGAACACACTGCGCAGTACGAACGTTAATGTGGTCAGCACATAAGACCGACAGAGTAAAATTTTGGCAAAAATTGGAAACACTGGCTTGCATTTTGATAGAAAATGTGTAATTATTCTATTTTATGAATTATTATTCATAAAGGGATTCTTATGTCTTCGTCTAGCATCTCATCTACTGAACTGCCTCAAATCGCCGCTCCACACTTGTTGAGCGATCTCGATTTAACAACCACCGAGCTGCAAGAAGTTCTGAAGCTAGCGCGTAAAGTGAAAGCCTCGCCGAACCATTATGCTTCAATACTCAAGCAGCGCTATATTGCTCTGGTATTCGAAAAAGCATCCTTGCGTACTCGTGTTACCTTCGAGATCGCAATCAAGCAACTTGGTGGCGATTCTATTTACCTGGACCACCGCGACGGACGCATCGGTGAACGCGAACCCGCCCGAGACATGGCACGCAATCTCGACCGTTGGGTGGACGCGGTAGTGGCACGAACTTTTGAGCAAAGCACGCTAGACGATCTTGCCCGATGGTCATCTGTACCGGTAATCAATGCACTCAGTGGACGCTACCATCCTTGCCAAGCAATAGCAGATTTTCAGACGCTCGAAGAGTATCACGGATCGCTTTCTGGTCTGAAAATGGCTTTTATCGGTGATGGAAACAACGTTGCACACTCGCTAATGCTATGTGCTGCACGTCTAGGAGTTTCCCTCACGATTGCTACGCCACCAGGCTATGAGCCCGCCTCAGACATTAGCTCTATGGCAAGCGACCTGGCTGCCCAAACTGAAGCAATAATAACTCTGACACACGACCCAAGGGAAGCGGCTGAAAATGCTGTGGCCGTTTACACAGACATCTGGACCAGCATGGGATGGGAAGCAGAGACTCAGCAGCGACGCATTGCTTTTAGTGATTACAAAGTCACGGAAGAGCTGATGTCCCATGCGCACCCCGATGCTATTTTCATGCACTGTTTGCCGGCGTCACGCGGAGAAGAAGTTACAGACAACGTGATCGAGTCGTCCAATTCGGCAGTATTTGATCAGGCTGAAAATCGCCTACATGCTCAAAAAGCTCTATTGTTGATGTTAATCGGATCACGCGATAAAAGTGCAAAAAAATAGGCTACACACTCCCGCCTTGAGACAGAATTTGGTGCAGACACAGTTAAAGAAAGGCAATGAAAAAATGAATCCGAAGAAAGTTTCTCTCGCCTATTCCGGCGGACTAGACACTTCAATCATCATTCCCTGGCTCCGGGAGAACTACAGCTGCGAAGTTGTCGCAGTATGCGGCGACATTGGACAAGGCGGAGAAGAGCTTGACGGGATTGTAGAAAAAGCCAAAAAGAGCGGAGCCTCGGAGGTTTTTGTAGAAGACATGCGCGAGGAGTTTGTCCGCGACTATCTCTGGCCGATGGTGCGATCCGGGGCTATCTACGAGAGTAAATATTTGCTTGGTACTTCAATAGCACGACCTCTGCTCGCTAAACGCCAGGTGGAGGTAGCATTAGAAACTGGCTGTGATGCACTCTCACATGGCGCCACCGGAAAGGGTAATGATCAAGTTCGTTTCGAACTGACCTACAAGGCTCTGGCACCACATCTGCCCGTAATCGCTCCTTGGCGGGAGTGGTCTATTACATCACGGGAGGATGCTATTGACTACGCACGAGCACACAACATCCCTATTGATCAATCAAAAGCGAAAATCTACAGTCGAGACCGCAATCTTTGGCATATTTCTCATGAAGGTGGTGAACTTGAGGATCCTTCTAATGCTCCAAGTGAGAAAGTTTGGATGATAACCAATAGCCTGGGGAAAACACCTGACGAAGCAACTCAAGTCGGCATTACTTTTGAACAGGGAACACCTGTGGCGGTTGACGGTGACGTACTTAGCGCTCAAGGCATTGTCGAAAAGCTAAACGCACTGGGTAGCACTCACGGTGTCGGACGTATCGACTTGGTAGAAAATCGTTTCGTCGGCATGAAATCACGGGGGTGTTACGAAACACCTGGAGGGGCGATCCTGATGGCGGCCCATCGTGAGCTAGAAAGTCTTACGCTTGATCGTGCCACCGCCCACTATAAGCAAAAAATCTCTCTGGACTACGCGGAACTGATTTACAACGGGCAGTGGTTCACACCATTACGTGAGGCTTTCGACGAGTTCATCAATGAAACACAAAAATTCGTTACTGGCGAGGTGGTACTACAGCTGCATAAAGGACACATTGATGTGCTAAGTCGTACCTCTCCTTACTCACTTTATTCTGAAAGTGTTGCTAGCTTTACAATGGGTGCAGATTACGACCAAAAGGACGCAGCTGGTTTTATTAACCTAATTGGATTACCAATCAAAGTAAAAGCAGCCACGACAAATGTACGCTAATTTCGTAGATTTTAGGATAAACGGCTTATGTCAATGAAACTTTGGGGGGGCAGGTTCGCAACTGGTTCTGATCAGCTATTTGAACAGTTTTCTAGTTCTCTTGGATTCGATCAGCGCTTACTTGAAGCCGATGTCGTTGGCTCAAAAGCCTTTGCATCTGCTCTCGAAAAAGTCGATATTCTTAGCTCTGATGAAAGAGACTGCATTCGGACAGCTTGCGACGAAATTCTCAAGGAATCACAGGCACCAAACTACTTTGACAACGTCGACGATGAAGATATACATACTTTCGTGATTCGTAAGCTTGCCGAAAAGGTCGGTGAACTTGCTGAAAAGATCCACACCGGCCGAAGCCGCAATGAACAAGTGGCCACAGATCTCCGGATCTGGTTACGTGAAGAAATTCGCGACGATCGTGTCCGGTTGACCGAGATAATGCAATCTCTTCTTTCCTTCGCACGAAGGGAACCTTCTGCGGTACTGCCTGGATACACCCACCTGCGACGAGCTCAACCGGTTTTATGGGCGCATTACTTGCTGGCTTATTTCGAAATGTTTGAACGGGACTGGGAACGCTTGGGCATCGCCTTTGATCGCACAAATGTTTTACCCCTAGGTAGCGGTGCCCTGGCTGGCAGTGGCTTCCCATTTGATCGCCAAGAAATGGCGGAGGAGCTCGGATTCGCCAGCATCTCCCGTAACAGCTTAGATGCTATTTCCGACCGCGACTTCGCGATCGATTTTTTACACGCTGCTTCAGTGACAATGCTTCATCTAAGTCGACTTGCAGAAGATTGGATCATTTACTCTAGCGAGGAGTTCTCTTTCATCGAATTAGACGACAAAATTACCAGTGGATCGAGCTTGATGCCACAGAAAAAAAACCCCGATGCATTTGAGTTGGTGCGTGGTAAAGTCGGCCCAGTTGTTGGTAATCTCACTGCCCTCATGATGACAATGAAAGGGCTGCCATTGGCCTACAATCGTGATTTACAGGAAGACAAAATACCAGTATTCGACGCAGCCGACCACCTTGCAGGCTCTCTTGAAATAACACGCCTGTCGATAGACACAGCGACAATTAACACTGCGGCCATGGAAACAGCGGCGAACGAAAGCTGGAGCTGTGCAACAGAACTGGCTGAAGTCTTGGCGCGTAATGGTGTGCCATTTCATCGTGCCCACCAAATAGTCGGGACATTAGTGTTGGAGAGTCTCCGTGTGAAGAAACAGCCGCAGGACTGGACAGCCGAACAACTGCAGTATATAGCTCCGGAATTCGGCACAGACGCTGTAGAGTTTCTTTCGGCCAAAAAAGCTCTTGAAAACCATAAGCTTCCAGGAGGGACTGCCCCCAGTGTTGTCTTAAAGTCTCTGGAACAAGCTGAAGAGCGACTAGCTAATATGCGCGATGAACAGACGTGATGAATTGAATCGTGCACGTGGTGCAGATATACCGTAAGAGTGCAGATCTATGAGTAAACGACTCCGTCATTTCACGCTCCAGAAACTCGTTCGCGAGAAAACCATTCGCACCCAAGAAGCACTCGCCGCCGAACTTGCTAAAAAGGGAATTGAAACAACACAGGTCACACTCTCGCGCGACCTACGTGAACTTGCAATAGTCAAAACATCAGAGGGTTATCAAGAACGCGCTGCTGTTGTTCGAACATCAACCTCTCTCTCGAATCTTACTCACGTCCTTCATGAATTTCTACGAGAAAGTCGGGTGGCTCAAAACCTAGTCGTTCTTAAAACAAATCCTGGCAGTGCCAATGCTGTAGCCCTGGCTCTTGACACTGCGAACCTCCCTGAAATCGTTGGCACTATTGCCGGCGATGACACGATTTTTATTGCCGCGAGCGATCTACCTTCAGCGCATCAACTGGAACAAAAACTAGCCAACTTGTGATCGATTGAAAACATAATTGACACTGGAATCCTAAGTATATGACTAAACTGGGTCTCGACCTCTTTAGCCTACGTTCACAAAGCTGGAATGCATTCCAGTTGATGGATTATTCAGCTAACTTAGGAGTCAACGTTGTCCATTTTTCTGAGCCACAATTCATTGGCAGTCTAGATGACAGCCACCTTGAGGACGTCAAAGCTCACGCTGATACACTAGGGCTCGAAATTGAATTAGGTTTTGGTTCTATCTGTGCGACTTCAACCCGATTCGAAAAAACCTCAGGAACTCCCCGTGAGCAACTCTTACGAATGTTCTTGATCGCACAAAAATTGGGAGCGTCGTTTGTCCGCTGCTATCTGGGAAGTTTCGAAGATCGCCAAGGTCGGCTTCCGCTCACTCAACACATAAAAAACACCGTAGAGGCCTGCCGCTCGGTCCGTACCGAGGCGCTTTCTCTAGGGATAAAGATCGGTATTGAAAACCACGCAGGTGACCTCCAAGCTCATCAACTGCGCAGCCTAATTGAGGAAGCAGGGAGCGACTATGTAGGTGCACTTATCGATATTGGCAACTCGACATGGACTCTTGAGGATCCCCATCATACGCTTGAGGTGTTAGCTCCCTATTGTCTTACAACTGGCATCCGTGATTCCGCTGTTTGGGAAGTTTCTGAAGGTGCTGCAGCTCAATGGGTTTGTATGGGTGCAGGCAATATTGGGATCGAGACTTGGACAAAGCGTTTTCAGCATCTCTGTCCCGATAAGACATACTCACTTGAGATCATAAACCTCAGAACACCTCGTATCTTTCCGTATAGGCGCTCAGATTTTTGGGGGCATTATCGAGACGTACCAGCCAGCGTGTTCACCGGATTTCTAAACATCGCGCGACAAGGCAAGCCCTATAGAAACATATCCCCAGTTTCTCAAGAGGTAAAAATCGACAACGTGACTCACAAGGAATTGCTCGCCAAGCAAGAGCGTCGAGATGTTGAACAAGCTGTTCGATATGCAAGAGAAGTACTTCATATAGGCATAACCTGAAAAGGCATCACCTATTCCAATTTCCTTTCAGGTACATCCACCGTGTTTTCATGTACTCGCTCCTGGTGAGCATTCTTCATTGCTGAAGCTAATCCAATAGATGACTCGCCAAAACGGTTGCGTACCGCATCGGTAGCCTCAAGAGCTTGCTTCCATTTCCTATCCCTTGGGTCATCAATCCAGTCGAGCTGACCTGATGTGGTTTCGAGTGATCCAATCTGGACGCCTAATAGACGTATCGCCTTATCCTCATTCCAATTTTGCGAGAAGAGCTCACGGATACTTGCAAGTATCACAGTATCAAGCTGCGTGGATCGAATCAGAGTTCTCGCGCGTGTAATAGTTTTGAAGTCAGCGTAACGCAACTTAAGTTGGATGGTACGACCATGCAGGCCATATCCACGTAGTCGGCGCCCTACAAGCTGTACCAACTTGACCAACGTTGCATCAATGAGATCCTGTTTTGTCGTGTCATCCCGGAATGTCGTTTCATGACTGATAGATTTAGGTTTGTCGGGCACACTCATGCCCGGAGAAGACCACATATCAACATCAAGCCCTCGTGATTTGGCAACCAGTGAAACGCCAGCCTTGCCCCAAATTGATCTCAGGTGCTCCTCTTGTAACCGTGTTAACTGCCCAATCTTATGTATGCCATATTTGCACAAATTTTCTTGTGAAACTTTACCTACCCCAGGGATTCTTGCTACATCCAGAGGTGCTAAAAACCTATCTTCGGCGCCCGGCAAAACTGACAAAATACCATTCGGCTTTGCCATATCAGAGGCTATCTTCGCCACTAATCGAGAAGTGCCAATTCCTATGGAACAAGGCAATCTTATTTTTTCCTTGATGGTCTCATGAAGACTATTCGCAACATTTAAGGGTGGCCCTAGCAGCCGCTTTGACCCTGTCATGTCGAGGTAGGCCTCATCTATTGAAGCCATTTTGACTTGTGGCGAAAAATCATCTAATACTGCACGAACTTGACGAGAATATGAGCGATAGCGGTCCGGGTGTCCCGGAATAAAAACTGCCTGCGGACAAAGGCGATAAGCATGCCTCAACGGCATAGCCGAATGGACACCAAACTTCCGTACCTCATAGGATGCCGCTGCAACAACACCACGCTCATGAGCAAGTCCGCCCACAACCACTGGTTTTCCTTTCAAAGTTGGATCAAAAATCTCCTCAACAGAGACAAAAAAGGCATCCATATCGACATGGAAAATGACACGTTCGACACTCATTAAAACAGCTCTACCTTAGAGTTAAGATTGACGCGATATGACATCAGATGGAACCAAATTTTTAAAAGATTCTCCTATGAACACTCTGTCCGAAAGTATCACCACTGCACAATTATTGCACTACATCGGCAGCGCTTATTTGTCACACTTCCATAACTGTCAAGTGGAAATTATTATGTGCGACCAGTCATTTATAGCCACGTATTCTCTTCAATCAATCGAAAAGCTACAGAAACACAAAAAATTCTGAGTCATTTAGAAGAACTTTCCTTGCAAGATCTTTCTTGTCAGTAGAGTTCTAGTGATACACTTACTCCTGAAAACACACCAACCAGGAGGAAATATGCCTATAAGTCCGGATCTTCTTGAAATTCTCTGCTGCCCTCGCAGTAAAGTTCCTGTACAAATGCTCTCTGAGGAACAACTCGCCGCCCTTAACGGTCGTATTGAAGCTGGCGAAGTCAAATATCAAGATGGCAGCACAGTAGAAAAACCTCTCCAAGAAGGCTTAATAACGGAGGATGAGGAAACCGCCTACCGGATAGACGACGATATACCAATTATGATCGTTGAGCAAGGCATTCCGTTAACTTGATTCTCTGAGTTCTGTGTAGAAAACTCCTGGGTGAGCAGTCGTTAGAATGCTGTAGAAGTATCCATTCTGGTTGATATCTCTCCGCTAGACCAACTGCACAACTGTTTCGATGTGGTAAGTCTGCGGAAATAAATCAATAAGTGTAATTTTTTCTATCTTGAAACCACCGGCAATCAAGACCTGCAAATCTCTCGCTAGCGTTGCAGGATCACAGGAAACCAACTTTAGCTGGGCTGGACGGATACGGACTAATGCTTTTGTAACTACTGGCCCCAAGCCTGTTCGAGGTGGATCCGCTACAACGAAGTCAAACTTCTGAGTGGTTCCATGCATGTAATCTTCGACGTTTAGATGAATCGTTTGAACCTTAACGCCGGCACGCTGTGCATTTGTTTGCAAACAATGCACAGCGCGCGTACTCGAATCAACCGCTTTAACATGCGTAAACCGCTCCGCAATCGGGACACTAAATATACCTACCCCCGCATATAGATCAAGAGCATTTACACCTTCGACGTCAGCAGTGATAAGGTCTACTAAGTGATCAACTAAAAAACGATTTACCTGGAAAAATGATCCGGAAGCAACTTGGTAGCTATGCTGCCCAACACTGTAATTGATCGAAGATTGCATCGAAAGTTCAGGAATAAGGTCGGCACACAACTTCAAAAATTTTGTGGCCAATGCACGCCGCCCACCAGGGATGCTCATTAGAAGATCCACTTCATTAGAGAAAAGCTCAACTTCCGTGATGAATTCTGGGGGGTGGCACTCATCTACCATCTCCGCGAGTGCTTTGTGCGCACGATTCAAGCCTGGTGAATTAATTGGGCAATTGGTACTTTCAACAAGTCGGTGTGAGCTTGATTCAAAGAAACCTATCTTTCGCACTTTAGTGCTAACGCCATGACGTTCTTTGGGGTCATCCCTGATGTGAAGCTTGGTCCTGTTCCGGTACCCCCATGGTTCGCTGGATACTGTTTCGATCTCCTCAGACCAATCGATCCCTCCCAGTCGTGCCAGCGTCTCACGCAAAATCTGAACCTTGTAAGTCAACTGCAACGGATAGGGAATTTGCTGATAATGGCACCCTCCACAGCGGGCAAAAACTGGACAAACTGGTTCTACACGCTCTCTGGCCGGTTTGACAAGTTGATCGACTCGCACCTGTTTCGATTTACGGCCTGGCACAGTTAACTCTACAAGCGATGCCTGTTCTCCCGGTATGACAAAAGGTACAAAAACCACACGCCCGTCGAGGCGTGCGAGCCCATCGCCGCCGTAAACCAACTTCTCAATTTCAACAATTCGCACGTCTTCAGCGTAACCTGATAAGCAAGGCAAGGGTTGCAGTATAAGAAAAGTTCAGCCAAACTCTTATCGTGTTCCGTGTAGATTATTTCATCTGCCACGAGTGTGAGGTTTGTTTTGGCTGTAATACATAGACGTAATTTTCTCCAGTCTTCTGGAAAAGCTGCCGTTGCAATGACGGCAGCCTCCTACTCGCGAATTCAAGGGGCAAACGACCGCCTACAAGTAGCCTGCATCGGGGTGCGCGGTCGTGGCAGAAGCCACATCAAACAATTCTCCGATCGTCAGGAAACAGAAGTTGCTGCGGTTGTCGACATAGATCAGAGCGTTGCCGAACGTGCTGCGCAGTACACAGTTCAATTGCAGGGTCGTAAGCCCGCCGAGTACGAGGACCTGCGCAAAATGCTAGAAGACAAATCCATCGACATTGTCACAATTGCCACCACAAACCATTGGCATGCATTGGCAACTATTTGGGCTTGTCAAGCAGGCAAGGACGTATATGTCGAAAAACCTGCAAGCCACAATATTTTCGAAGGTCGCAAGATGGTCGAAGCCGCGCGCAAGTACATGCGCATCGTTCAGGTTGGCCACCAAAGTCGTAGCGTCACTCATAAACTTCGTGCGGTAAAACTGCTTCGTGAGGGCATCATCGGAAAAATCTACATGGCTCGAGGGCTTTGCTATAAACGCCGCGAGACAATCGGTGTCAGAAAACCAAGTCCCATACCTCCAGGAATAAATTATGATTTGTGGCTCGGACCTTCACAGGAAATCGACTTTAAAAAAAATAGATTCCACTACAACTGGCATTGGTATTGGCATTTTGGAAACGGTGACATTGGCAACCAAGGAGTTCATGAGATGGACATTGCACGATGGGGTCTTGGCATTGATGAGCTTCCTTCCTCAGTCTATTCCAGTGGCGGTCATTTTTTGTATCCCGATGACCAACAAACTCCTAACACACAACAGGCCATCTTCGACTATGATGACGCCCAATTGGTGTTTGAAGTGCGAGGCTTGTTAACTGGTAGCGAAGCTGGATTAAGACCAGTATCGCCCGGTGGTCACAACGTTATCGGAAATATTTTCTTTGGCAGCAAGGGATATATGACGGTAGACCTATATGGGTTCAAAACTTTTCTTGGTGAGAAGCATCAACCCGGACCCTCAATGGAAACTGTTGAAAAATTTCATAGAGATGAGGACACAAAAGCACACATCGAAAATTTTCTCAAAGCCGTTCAAAGCCGCAAGTTAGAAGACTTAAACTGCGACATTGAGGTAGGTCATCGATCTGCTGCTCTATGCCATATGGCTAACATCTCCTACCGAGTAGGAAGAAAGCTACTATTCGACAACAAATCCGAAACCTTCCCTGGTGACCATGAAGCTAACAAGATGCTAACCAGGAAATACCGCGAACCCTTTGTCGTGCCTGACAAGGTCTAGAACTTGTTGGGTGGTGGCCAGGGACGGAATTGAACCGCCGACGCCTGCCTTTTCAGGGCAGCGCTCTACCGACTGAGCTACCTGGCCAAAGTTTCCTCATTGTAGGGTTCGCTCCAAAAACTGTCAAACAACTCAGGAAGTACAATTTATGGCGTCAGGCACAAGCCGTAAAAGAACGGTGACAATACCTAGTCACCAAGAAGGTAATTCCTGCTTGAATTAGTTCGCACAACAGACCTCTTCGTAGTAGGCCTCGTACTGAGGAATAATACGAGAAGCCGAATAACGCATTTCCGTTGATCGGCGTGCTGCTTCACCAAACGCACGTTTCTGGTCCTCATCTTTAAACAGAGTAAGAGCTGCTGCTGACATTGCTTCTACATCACCCACCGGAACAAGAAAACCGTTAGATCCATTGTCAATAAGTTCCGGCAAGCCTCCCACATTCGATGCCACCGTAGGTACACCACAGGCTGCCGCTTCGAGTGCTGCCAACCCGAACCCCTCCATCTCACTTGGTAGCAAGCACACGTCTGCAATTGCTAATAAAGGAGCTACAAAAAGCTGCTTGCCAATAAATTCGACCCTGTCTGTCACTCCCAGTTTTTGAGCAAGCTCTTGAGCCGGCACACGGTCCGGCCCGTCACCGATCATTAGAAGCCGGCTCGGAATCTCCTCATTGACTCTAGCTAAGACACGAACACAGTCTAAAATCCGCTTTACGGGACGGAAGTTTGAAACGTGAATAAGTAATTTTTCCTCCGGTGTAGCATATTGCCTCCTTAACTCGACATCGACACCTGGTCGATACCGATCGCAGTTAACAAAATTAGGGATTACTTTAATTTCTTTTTTGGTTGAGAAAACCCGCTGAGTTTCTTGCTGGAGGTATCTACTGATTGTTGTTGTCCCTGGGCTCTGCTCGATCGACAGCTTTGTAATTGGTAGAAATGAGGGGTCCGATCCAACTAGAGTGACATCTGTCCCGTGCAATGTTGTAACAAAAGGAAACGCACCACCAAGAATATGACTTGCTAGCCAAGCGCTGATCGAGTGTGGAATGGCGTAGTGAACATGTAGTAGATCAAGCCCTTCGGATTCTATTGTTTTTGCCATTCGCGATGCCAGTGCCAAGCTGTATGGCGGATATTGGAACAGGGGATAATCACTTATTGGAACTTCGTGATAGTGAAGCCGTGGTAGGTCTTCACTTAAGCGAATAGGGTTAGCATAGGTGATGAAATGAACATCGTGTCCACGACTCGAAAGTTCCATCCCCAACTCAGTAGCAACAATTCCGCTGCCACCATAAGTGGGGTAGCAAGTAATGCCAATATTCAAACTAGTAGCTCCTTCCGCTAGGACGAACGATATCAACAACCAGCTAGTTGCTCAACAATAACCACACTTTCTCAAGATACAATGAAAACTAATCTGTTACCTTAGGCGCCTTATGTCTGATTCCTCCCGCTCTGCTTCTGCTCTCGTTGACGTCGCTATCGTCGGTGCTGGTCCAACTGGCCTTTCCTGTGCCATTGAAATCATCAAACGGGGTCGATCGGTAATCGTATTTGATAAAGGGTGTTTAGTGAACTCTCTTTACAACTATCCGACAAATTTAACATTTTTCACGACGCCGGAACTGCTTGAGATTGGCGATCTACCCATGACGGCGGTTCGTGAAAAGCCCACACGCGGTGAAGCGCTCAAGTACTATCGCCGTGCCGCCGAACATTATGGTTTGCCAGTAATGCAGTACAAAAAGGTAACTAAGATCCAGGGGACTGATGACAGCTTTCTGGTTGACATATTAGACCGCCGAAACCGTCAGTCCGTACAAGCAGCCCGCAAAGTTATTGTAGCCACCGGTTACTATGACCTCCCTAACATGATGAATGTTCCAGGTGAAGACCTTGACAAGGTACTCCACTACTATCGAGAACCACATCCTTTCTATGACTCTGATGTCGCTGTCATTGGTGCCAAAAATTCCGCGGCAATCACAGCTTTAGAGCTGTATCGTTGTGGTGCACGAGTCACCCTAATCCATCGTGGATCACAACTAAGCGATAAGATCAAATACTGGATTCTACCCGACATTAAAAACCGTCTTGAAGGTAAGGAAATCCACTATTGTCCCGAGTCTGAGGTGATCCAAATCACAGAAGATCAGATCTGCATTCGAACACCGCAGGGAGAGAAAGTGCTAGCTAATGACTTTGTTCTGGCTATGACCGGTTATCATCCTGACACTGAGTTTTTGCAGCAAATTGGCATTGTCTTCGACCCTGAAACGCAGCGCCCTCGCAGCAACCCGCAAACATTAGAAAGCGACAGGCCAGGAATCTATCTCGCTGGAGTTATCGTTGCTGGCATGCACACCAATGAAATTTTTATAGAGAATGGACGTTTTCACGGAGTGCAAATTGCACAGGACATTGACAAAAAACTAGGGGAAACAACCTTTTGAATGGCCGATTTAGATCTGCCCCACTAAAACCTTTTGGCATGTGAATGCAGTAAAGTTCTTAGTAGCGTTTCGTACGATGAACAACGACTCAAAATCTGACTCCGATTCGGTTCGTTTCTCTTGGCGTAAATGGATTCTGTTGATGCTACTAACCATCTCGTTTGTTGGCACAACTTTTCTGGTTTGGAATCTATGGGATCGTGGTATGGAGTTAGAAGAAATCCTTCGAAAAACCGAATACGAGCGTCAATCGCTCAGCCAAAAACTCACTGTACTACGCTCACAAACGGATGGCATGAAGGCTGCTGCTGACTCTGCTGAGATGCGGGCTGCAAATGCTGAAGTACATGCTGCACGTCTCGACAAAGCACGTCAACGTGCCGAACTGGAACGTGAGCTAGTGCGGGAAACAGCAGAACGTTACCGCGATGAATCAGTGGAGGCTCGTCATGAGGCAGAACTTGCGCGCACCGAGGCCGCCCGTATCCAGCGTCAACGTGAAATAGAACTCGATCGCATGCGCGATGCTCTAAGCCGCATAGTTGAGACGGAACGTACTCCCATGGGAATGGTCATGAATCTGGGAGAGGGTTCATTTCTGTTTGATTTTGACAAAAGTGTGATCCGTCCAGAAAACCGAGAGATTCTCAGTCGTATTGCTGGAGTCCTACTGGCATCTCATGGATATCGACTTTTTATATACGGTCACACTGACGATATCGGTTCAGTCGGTTACAACCGTGATTTGTCAGATCGTCGTGCCCATGCCGTACGAAACTACTTAGTAGATGCCGGAGTGCCACAGGAAGTCGTGAAAACTAAAGCCTTTGGGGAAAGCAGTCCCACTATCAAAGGCCCATCAGCCAATGCGCGTAAAAAAAATCGGCGTGTCGAAATCGGTATCATCGATACCGTTATTCACTACACCGAACCGTTCTGAGTCTGATTGGTTAAAACGCCGGCACCAAGGTATTGGCCACAAGTGATACTATACCTCCCAGTACGACAAGGACGGATACAGTCTTTGATTCACCACGAGAAGCGTGTAACATAAAGCTTTAGTCGCACTCGGAAAGGGTTTTTTATGTGGGGTAAAAAGGACGAACAGGCATCGTTACCAGAGTCAACAGTCGGTTCGGGTGGCGAATCGTCTCTACCCGGTCCTTCACATTCGTTGGGTGCAGCATCACCAACTATGACAGCTGGGGCCGGACTAGAACGAGGTCGAAATACGGCTCAGATCGGAAAATCGCTGACCTTGAAAGGTGAACTTGGTGGCAGTGAAGATGTCTACATTGATGGCGAAATAGAGGGCACAATCGAACTCAAGGAAAACGCCTTGACTATTGGCCCCAACGGTAAGGTGCATGCCAATGTGACGGCTCGGACGATTACAATTCTAGGGCTGGTACAAGGCAATGTGCGAGCCAGCGAACGTATCGAAATTCGCAAAACCGGTTCTCTCGAAGGCGATTTGGTCACAGCACGAATTGTGATAGAAGATGGCGCCGTCTTTAGAGGTAGCATTGATATCATTAAGGCTGTTGCCGCAAAACCGGTGCCACAAGCAGCTGGTTTGACCACATCAACCGCGAAGATGCCACCGAGAATAAAAACTATCGGTACTGTATCCGACGGTACTAATTAGTTCAGTTGAATGCTACCTAGAACTTACTTGGATTGGCTGGAGCTTTCTGCGAGTGTACCCCTTTCCTTCGCTGACCCTACGGAGTAGCCTTTGCAAAACAGCCAACCTGCCGTTTATCGGCGAAAAAGTAGCGGACTGAGTCATTTTTTTGAACACTCCCCTGCTCGCACTTACAACGCAATTCTTGATTTGGGGGGACTCAACCAGGAAAACGTCAATTTTCTAGGTCATCTGGGATGCAGAATCCATGCTCTCGACTTACTCTCAGATTTCGATGACTTCAGACATGAACTTCCAACAGGTAAATTCGATTCCGCTGCAGCAGAACAGTTTGTCCATCGTCACCTAAAATTCGAACCTGAGCAGTTCGACGCCATCTTGGCATGGGATGCTCTCGAACATCTTGATTTGCAGTTGCTATCGAAACTTGTTCCCTGGTTGAATCATATCCTAGCGCCCGGCGGAGGTTTATTGACTTTCTTTCATACGCAAAGTCGTGGTGCAACTGTTCCTGTCTATCGTTATTTGATCGAAGACACAGATGTACTCACCCTTCGCGTACACCAGGAACGCATCCTGCCACAGACATTTAGCAACCGTAATCTCGAAAACCTGTTTAGTAGTTTTAACTCCATCAAGTTCTTCCTAACTCGCGATAGCCTGCGAGAGGTCATTGCAGTACGGTAGTTGGCTAAAACCAACTAAACAAATTGAGCTCTTTATGAGCCTACTTGAAAATCGATTGCGTCATCCCGTTAGCGCACTCATGGTCAAAATGCACTGCGCATGTTAATCAACATCGATAGTGCACCGGTTGACCCCTTTCAGCTGCCTCGGTATCATCAGATCTGACGGTTTGGCCGTTTCGGTAGTGATATTTATGGGTCCACTTGGTATCCCAGAGCTGGTATTTATCTTTGTCTTGGCTCTTTTGATTTTTGGGCCAAAGAAGTTACCTCAGCTTGGCAAGACATTTGGCAAAAGCATGGCAGAATTTCGCCGCGCCTCAAATGACCTACGCTCCACTTTTCAGCGTGAAATGGACGCCATCGATCGTGAAAACCAGGAGGTCAAGAAAGATCTCGACACGAGTACGTATCTCGACGACGTCGACGAAGACTCATATGAGTATGACGACACACCGTATTCCAAAGAATCTTCCGGGACGTCAACAACTTATCCTGAAAAATCATCCGACAATAAAACCACCCAAACCATCAATGCCTCTGCGAATGGCGTTACTGATGCTGCATCTGCAACCAACGAGGAAATTTCCCTGAAAGAGGAAAATACACCACCGAAGAAAGATACGGATGCCGCGGAAGTTAAAACATAATCTGGTCGCCGGTCGTCACGAACTGTGTTGTGACTTGTAATGGCATCGCGGTATAACTCTGAGCCATCACGACCGAAAGGAACTAACCCTCTAGTGAGCTTATGTTAGCGAGTCCTGAAAAATGAGCACAGACGGACAGACGCCACGTGACGACAACAAGGTCGAACCCGAAGAATCTCGCGAGAGAGACACAGGTTCAAGGACTGACTCGGGAGAAAAGCCTGAAGACAAGTTGGAAGGTGAGACGTCATCTAGCAAAGAAAATGCAGAATCTCCACCAGAGGAAGTATCTTCTGCTTCTTACTATGACGATCCATACAGTGAAGAATACGAACATGGCGATGGTGATGAGATCGAAAATAATGCCTTAACTGGGCCAGGTACTCCCCCCCCTCTCCCTCCTTCAACTGATGACGATGACGACTGGGATTCAGACGACGACGGCATGGTACGTATGTCGTTCCTCGAACATCTTGAAGAATTACGAGATCGGATTATCCGATCCGTCATAGGGTTGGTAGCGGCTTACTTAGTCTGTTTGGTCTTTGCCAAACAATTGTTTATCTATGTGCGAAAACCAATACAGCGCTCTTTCGATCTACTGAATGAGATGCATGGTTTCGAACCACCACTACACTTGGTCGCAATTACTCCTCAAGAACAATTTCATCTTATCTACCTGAAAGTCCCCTTGCTGGCAGCCGTGTTTGTGGCGGCACCCTGGCTGGTCTATCAAGGCTGGGGGTTTATTGCGCCCGGGCTCTATCAAAGGGAGCGGCGCTGGGCAAAACCGTTCATCTTTTGCATCGCTGGGTTGTTTATCTTGGGAGGTCTATTTGGTTACTTCGTGGTGTTGAAGTTTGCACTGACGTTTCTACTTGGTATTGGGATTGACAGCGACATCCGGCCGATGATCTCAGTTAGTTCCTATTTTTCGACGTTCGTACTAATTGAGCTTGGTCTGGGCATTGTTTTCCAAATGCCGGTTTTGATTTTCTTTCTCACTTTGCTACGTATTGTTGATCCAACATTTCTACTCGGTAACGTACGCTACGCCATTCTGCTCATTTTTGTTATCGCTGCCATTGTGACGCCCACTCCTGATGTTTTCAACATGATTCTTTTTGCTGCACCGATGATTTTACTGTTCTATGTCGGAATTGGTGCCAGTTTCCTGTTAATGGCAAAACGTAAACGAGGAAGAATTCCATGGTTGCGCATAGTGTTACTGTCGCTGCTAATCATAGCCGGTATAACCGTCATTGCACTTTATTTCATGCATAGCCAACTTGGCTACGAGTTCACAAATCAATTCCCGTGGATCGTAACTCCTCATGAGTAACGCTGTTTACCAACACAACACTGGAATGTTTCGGGAAACTCAAAAACAAATAGATCACATCGGATCCAAGGGGTAAATTGGCCGTGGCACACGCTCGTAGGGCAAACCCCGCAAATTTGCCGGGCTAATGCCAGGTGTATCAACCAAAATCACTCTAGAAGAAAATTTGTATTCGGACCGAAAGCTATTGCAAGATTTGACCACAACAATGTGATAATCCTGAGGGTCAAGTCCTTGACTAAAATACACATCAGGCGAAATCATATTGGCAGGAGCCTCTGTAACTACAATAGTAGTTTTTTTACTTTTAAGCACCACGGTAGTGCCCATATTATTCAGCATTCCCTTGTTATAGTTACCTGTAAAACGGAATTGTCCATCAGTTACCGAACACACAGCTCCATCGAACAAAACGGGGGTGTGGTTTGTTTTATCGAACCCTCCTCCAATCGCTGTGCGCAACTTTCCACCCACGCCGACTGCAATAGCTTGCATAACAACCATCGGGTCACGAATCCAGATCAGAGCCGTTCGGTCAGGAGCATACTGTTCGAGTGGTAGCAAAAGTTCCGCACTATCGCCTGGTGCTCCAGCTGTCGGTGCATCAGAAATCTCAGCCAGAACAACGGGACCCCTATCTTCACTTGCCGCAAGGGTGACAGCCTCCCTAGGCCTCAGAAGGGGAATCGTAAACTTTTCGCGCAAATTCCAAAAATGGTGGGCCATGTCTGTAGCACAGTTGTCCGCAAGCTCCAAACTCTTGTCCGATACAGCCAGCGTGGCACAACCCATCTCACCCACATCTAGCCATGGCTGTACTCCAAATGCCGAAACCGTTAGCACTTCACCACGTTTTCGAGCCATATAACCCACATTGAATACCTCCTCCATCGGTCCATTCGTCGTTTGCATGTTTTCAGGCCCGACGATCAAGGGCAATTTTTTAAAGCATGAGACTAGCCGGACCTCCTCTTTTAGTGAGCGCAGTAGCAGCTCTGCTGCAGAGACGCCAGTCGAATACATATCTACATGTGGATAAGTTTGATAGGAGACGATGGCATTGGAAGAATGGACCATCTTGGTGGTCAGATTGGCATGAAGATCAAGAGTCACGACGATTGTTTTATCACCCAAGTTTTGGCGCGCCATCTCGATGATTTGACCATCGCAGTCGTCGACACCATGTGCACTCATCGACCCATGGAGGGCAATCAAGAGTGCATCGAGAGGTTGAGCCTCTTCAAAGCGTTCACCGATCATAGAAGTCAGACGCTCGAAGGTCGCGCTTGAAAGATTACCGGCAGTCATTGCCCAACCGGCAAACAATGGCACTGCTTCGTGACCTGCTCCCTCTAAAACATCAAAAAAACCGCCTATTTCCGTTTCAGTTCCGCGCCAGCGGTCAATCACTTCACCACCTTCGACTAGACCAAAATCTTCCCAGCGCGTCTCCACTGGCGAAAACGTATTAGTTTCTTGCAGAAGATACCCAACACCTATGCGCATATGCAAAATCCTCAGTTATTAGCTTGTAAATGGGTTATACAGCCAGGCTCTAGTGTAAATCTTTTGAGAGCAACTTGATAAATGTGACAACATGCTTTCACAGAGGTGAACCATCATTTGCCTTACAGGGTTTTCTAAATTTGGAGTGAGGGCAACCGTTGCAACAGTAGTTCCGCCGATTTTTGTATGCGGTAATTGCAACACCAGAAACTCTACGTCAGTTCTTAATTAATTTGACTTGTTAGTATGCAAATGGACTTTGCCGTGTTATTTATTGTTGTGTAATGGCTCTCAAGATAATGAAATTTCTGACTGTCTTCGTGTTTTTTGCGACACGTTTGGCTCTTGGCACAAATCAGCCAAATATAGTCTTTGCCATTGCTGATGACTGGGGATGGCCCCACGCTAGTGCATATGGCGACACTGGAATCAAGACACGTACTTTTGATCGACTGGCAAAAGAAGGAGTATTATTTGAAAACGCCTACATATCCTCCCCCTCTTGTACCCCAAGCCGAGGGGCTATCATCACCGGCCAGCAGTTTTGGCGCCTAAGGCAAGGAGGTAATCTCTGGAGCATATGGCCATCTGGAATCCCTGAATACCCGGAGATCCTAGCCAAGAATGGCTATTTTGTGGGCAGTTATAGAAAAGGCTGGGGTCCAGGTCGCCATCCGTACAGTGCCACAAACCCCGCCGGAAAGCGCTATTCAACTGTGGATGAGTTCTTCGAGGCACGTCCAGCAGATTCAGCCTTTTGTCTCTGGTTTGGTACGGGTGATCCACATAGGCCATACGCACCAGGAAATGGCATTCGCAGTGGCATAGATCCGAGTGAAGTTCATCTGTTCGAACATTATCCGGACGTGAGAGAGATCCGCAGCGACATCGCGGACTACTACTGGGAAATAGAGCGCTTCGACCGTGAAGTCGGTACGCTAATTCGACGTTTGGAGAAGATGGGCGAGCTCGACAATACAATCATCGTGATGACTAGTGATCACGGCATGCCATTCCCACGCGCAAAAGCAAACCTCTACGATGCTGGCACTCGGATACCACTAGTGATCCGTTGGCCAGTGCGTATACCGCCTGGCCGTCGAGTCACTGACTTCGTTTCTGCCACCGACCTAGCCCCTACATTCTTAGAAGCGGCTGAGCTGTCCGCACCAGAAAATATGACTGGTCAATCACTATTGGCACTTCTAACCTCCAATGGGTCAGGTCGCATTGAAACAGCGAGAAATCACATCTTTTTTGGCATGGAGCGTCACGTACCGGCACAAGAGGCTCCAGATTCAGGGGGCTATCCCATGCGTGGAATCCGGACTGACAAATACCTCTACATTCGCAATTTTGAGCCTGGTCGTTGGCCTGCTGGGACTCCTAACTACTCAAAGGCCTTCATTCAAAATGGCTGGCTAGCAGCCTGTGATAATGGGCCAACCAAGTGGTATCTCTGGCTTCACCGCAACGACTCTGAAGTGAAACGATACTACGACCTGGCATTCGGTACGCGACCAGCAGAGGAGCTGTACGATCTAAAAAAGGATCCGGCACAGGTGAATAATGTTGCTGGCAACAAAGAATATAGAAGCATTAAAAAGGATCTTGCTATTCGTTTATTCGAAAATTTGGATGCAACAGGCGACCCGCGAGTGCAGGGCCGTGGCAAATTCTTTGACCTACAACCATACCTAGGCCAAGGTCCTATCTACCCGAATCAATAAATAATGACGATGAAAGGGAAAAGATGACACAGAAAGCTATCGGTTCGAATAACTTAGCCGTGTCTCGACGTGGGTTTCTCACCAATTCAGGCATTAGTGCTACAACGGCATGGACAATCATAAAGCCGGAATCCATCCGTGGATCATCTGCAAATTCCGCCATCTCTGTTGGATTACTCGGCACAGGTAACCGTGGCTCTCGTGTTGCGGGTTACACTCAAACCAACGTACGCGGACGCGTGACGGCTCTGTGTGATCTCTTTGACGATCAGATTGAGAAAGCAAAACGCAAGATTGAGATACCCAATGCAGCGACCTACAAGGATATGGATAAATTGCTGTCCTCGGACATAGACGCAGTCATAATTGCCACACCACCATTCGAACATCCTCGTATGCTATCGGCCGCCGTACAAGCCGACAAACATATCTACTGCGAAAAACCCATGGGCGTCGATGCCGAAGGCTGTCGGCTTGTCATCGAAGCTTCACGTCGACACAAACCCGACAAATGTCTTTCAACAGGGTTTCAGCAACGTTATGGTAAAGGATATCTGGAAGCTTACAGGCGTCTTCAAGCGGGAGACCTCGGTCAACTAACCATAGCTAGTGCTTCTTGGATTTCGGGTGATCCATTTCGATTACGTTCCTATGGTGATCCTGCTGAACATAAACTGCGTAACTGGTTTGCTTACCGAGATTATTCAGGAGATATTATCGTCGAACAAGATTGTCACAATTTCGACGTCCTACATTGGTTTATTGGATCGCTACCAACGAGAGTCGTTGGTTACGGCGGCACAAAAGTCCGTAAACAAATGGAGATTATGGACCACCTGTCACTCAGCTTTGAGTTTCCAGATGGCATGCATGTCAATTTCGAGGCTAATCAGATAACACCTCGCGGGTTCCGTCGTGTAGGAGAACGATTCACTGGCACTAAGGGAACAGTCGAAACCTCTCGTAGTCGTATGATTCATTACCGTACGGAGGGCCAACCAGAAGTATTTTTGTCAGACAACGACATCACTGTCGATGCAGTTGATACTTTTCTCAAACGTATCGAAACCGGCAATGTTGAGAATGTGGGAGAACGCTCAGCGCTGAGCACTTTGATGGCTATCCTGGGACGTACTGCAATCTACGAGAATCGTGAAGCAACTTGGTTGGGAGAATTTGGAGGAATTGGAGCTTGAGGCTTGACTATTCATCGAGTTGCAATTGTTTAGTTCTTATGTGTGTACGTAGACTCACCTGCTCAACTTCCGGCCTGATTTTCGGACCCTTGCTATACTGAGAAACGATCGTTTGAAGTTGCGTGTGGGCTTACTCTCGTCTGACTGTGGTTAGTTTCGAGTTGTGCCTGCTCCAGGTTTGGATAGCGGGAGCACTAAAGACCCGCTACAGGCGGTCAGATTGAGGGACGGGCGTTGTGCCAAAATTGAAATCTCATAGAGGTGCCAGTAAGCGCTTTAAGTTGACGGGTTCCGGGAAGGTCAAGCGGAACCATTCAATGAAGAGCCATATTCTGACCAAGAAGACCACCAAACGAAAACGAGGTCTTCGCAAGAGCACATTAGTGAGCCCTGCAATGGCAAAAGCCGTCAAACAGATGATTGCGGGATAGTAAACCGCAAGCGCGCGGGCAGCGCCAATTAGGCACGTGCCTGACCCGCCGCAATGTGAGCCCGGCTGTCGCAGCCCATCAGAGGAGGAAACCGTGCCCAGAGTGAAACGCGGCATCAAGCGCCGCTGGAAACGAAAGAAAATTCTCGCCCAAGTAAAGGGCTACTACCAGCGCAAGAGTAAACTCTATCGCTATGCAAAAGAGGCTGTCGATAGAAGCCAGAAGTTTTCCTATATAGGTAGACGGCTTAAAAAGAGAGACTTCCGTTCTTTGTGGATCATTCGAATCGCCGCAGGTTCTCGTGCAAACGGACTCTCGTACAATCGATTTATTTACGGACTGAAACTTGCTGACATTGAATTAAACCGTAAGATGTTGGCTGAACTAGCTGTGCAAGATCCCGGCGCTTTCACTCAGTTGGTTGAAAAAGCCAAGGTTGCAATAGAAACAGGCCTGGGTTCAAATAAACCGGCAAGTGAAAGTTCGAAACCTGCAAAACCTGCGTCGGATCAGAACGCTGAGGTCACTGCCTCTGAGACGACAAAACCAGCAAGAAAAAAGTCTCCTCCCGCTGAAAAGACCCCCGAAAAACCGAAGAAAGTGGCTAAGAAGGCTGCAGTAAAAAAATCAGCGTCGAAAGACGATAAAAAAGGTAAGGCGGCCCCTGTCAAGAAAGCCGCAGCAAAGAAAAAGGCTGGATCAAAGACTGAAAGCGGCAAAAAGAAGACTACCAAAAAGAAACCGGCAGCCAAAAAAAAGGCGGTCGCTGACAACAAAGAATTGAGCAAATAAGCTGTTAGACCGGGAAGAAAGTTTTTCCCTTAAATTTCTTCATGGCGATTGAAGACCAGGTGCAGCAGGCCCTTTCTGAACTGCTCGAGGCCGGAGCAACTATCGAGGAGCTTTACAGTTCACTCGGTGATACTTTTGAACGGGAACGTGCGGCTTCCGGCTCCTACGAAGATATCAAGGTGCTTCGTGATCGTTGGTTAGGCCGTAAAAACGGTTTGCTTGCCGCAACCAACCAGCACTGGCTTAAAAAGGCACCACGGGAACTAAAACCCAAGATCGGACAACTTCAAAACAAAATAAAACAGTCTTTCGAAGTGGCTCTTGCAAAAGCACTCAAAGAACTGGATGAACGTCAGCTAGCTCACCCTCCCATCGATGTTACTCTGCCCGGTCCAGAAAGACGGATAGGAGCCAAACACCCACTGCAAGTAACCGTCGAAGAGATTTGTTCGATCTTTTCTGCCCTCGGGTTCTCGATTGCAGAAGGACCTGAAATCGAAACATTTTACTATAACTTTGAGGCACTAAACTTCCCATCAGACCATCCCGCTGTCGATGAAATGGATACACTTTTCATAGAAGATAAAGTTTTGCTGCGGACACATACCTCACCAATGCAAATTCGCATTATGGAGAGTCAAAAACCCCCTCTACGCTATCTTGTGCCTGGAAAAGTTTATCGTCACGACACAGCTGACGCGACACATAGTCCGATGTTTCACCAAATTGAGGGTTTCGCTGTCGACAAGAACATTACTTTCGGCGACTTGAAGGGAACACTCGACCATTTCGCCAAAAGATTGTTTGGATCATCAATCAAAACTCGTTTTCGCGCAAGCTTTTTCCCTTTCACGGAGCCAAGTGCTGAAATGGATGTAACCTGTCAGGGCTGTGGAGGAGGAGGCTGCCGAGTCTGCAAACAGACCGGTTTTATTGAGATGCTTGGTTGTGGGATGATCGACCCTAACGTCCTCAAGGCCGTAAAATATGACCCCGAACAATATCAAGGATTTGCATTTGGACTTGGTATAGACCGTATAGCTATGCGGAAGTACGAAATCAACGACATTCAACTTCTCTATCAAGGAGATATTCGCTTCCTAAGGCAGTTTCGGTAATGGAAATCCTTCTTAGTTGGCTACGAGATTTCGTAGATATCCCCGAATCTCCTACTGAGGTGGCGGAAGCGCTTACCCTCGCAGGGCTTGCTGTAGACGCCATTCGTAAGGAGGGCAATGAACACATCTTCGAGCTGGACATCACGGCTAACCGACCAGATGCATTGAGCCATCTTGGCGTAGCTCGTGAAATCAGTGCAATCTATGACAGATCATTGCGCATGCCGGCATCGAAAATTTCTACAACAGACGAACTGTCATCATCACGAGCATCAGTAGAGATTCTTGCCACCGAGCTGTGTTCTCGCTATTCGGCACGAGTATTGTCAAATGTCGTGATCAAACCCTCGCCTGATTGGCTACGTAGAAGGCTTGAGTTATGCGGCATACGGCCCATTAACAACATTGCCGATCTCACGAACTACGTCCTGCTTGAGACTGGCCATCCAACACATGCCTTTGATTTGGATTTGCTCAAACAGGCAAAAATCGTTGTTCGAACTGCTAAATCTGAGGAAACTCTTCAGACATTAGATGGGATGCTTCACAACTTAACTACCGACCATCTGGTAATCGCAGACATGGAACGTTCTGTTGCTTTGGCTGGAGTGATGGGAGGCCTCGAAACTGAAATTTCCCGTTCGACCCGCAACGTTTTGCTAGAAGCAGCTTGGTTCGATCCAGGCTCGATCCGCCGTACATCACGTCGCTTCGGAATGCACACCGAAGCGTCGCATCGTTTCGAACGAGGGGCCGACATCGAGGCAACAGTTTGGGCATTGGAGCGACTAGCACACTGGTTTGGTCAGGTGAGTTCAGGCGATGTGTTGGAAGGTGTGATCGATAACCATCCGGGGCAAACTGATCGGGCATGGATAGATCTGCGCCCAACACAGATCAGTCGTGTCCTGGGAACCGACGTCTCGCGTGTCGAGGTGGAACGTATTCTAACAGCACTTGGATTTACCGTGAACCAGACTGGTGAAACCTGGAAAATCAAATTGTCATCTCATCGGCTTGATATTGAGCGAGAAATAGACCTGGTCGAGGAAGTTGCCCGGATACACGGCTATCATCATGTGCCGAAGACATTGCCTTTCTCGACTGCAACTGTACAGCAACCTCCCAACACAAAAGAAGAGGCACGGACACGTGAACTGTTGCGGGCTCTCGGATATGACGAAACGATTGCATACTCTTTTATCCGCAAAGAAGAAGCTACTCAGTTCGGCAGAGAAGAGGCCGTCGAGATCCGCAATCCAGTATCAGAACTTTGGGCAGTGATGAGAAATACTGCCATGCCGACTATGATCCAAGCACTCGGATGGAATCTGAACCGAAACGAGCCAGATATTAAGTTGATGGAAATCGGACGACTCTACATGAGTGACGGCAGCAGTTTTCAGGAACCTAAGACGCTAGTGCTAGGCGCCTGTGGCATGGCACGACGATCCACTCCAAGTAACACAGGAAAGGAGGTCGATTTCTATGACCTTAAATCAGATGTCGAATGCCTGTTGAGTGATTTTCAGGTTGAACAACTTTCTTTCGAGGCCACTGCCGCACCAGATTACTATCAACGTGAACAGTCAGCTCGGATAGTAGCCAACCGCAAAACGCTAGGATATCTAGGAATGCTCGATGTCAAGGTGGCTGCCGCTCACAAAATCAAATGTCCCATTTTCGTTGCGGAAATTGACTTAGATTCCTTATGGAATATTGGGTTACGAAAGCAGGTTTTTCAAACTGTGCCAAAAGTTCCAGCCTCACACCGAGATTTTTCTCTGCTGATCCCTAAGGCGGTGAGCTTCGCAGATATTTGCGACGCAGTTGGACAACAAAAATTTCTAGTCCGTTTAGAGCCAATCGAGATCTTCCATGGGGACCAAGTCTTAGAAGGTTTTTATGGCCTCCTCATACGAGCAGCTTGGCAAAAGGATTATGAGACTCTGACTGATGGAGAGATCAACGAGTACGCGACGTCACTCGTAGAAAATTTGTCTAAAACTTTAGGTGTGCAGCAGCGATCCTGACGTCTAAGAGTGTACGTCTTGCGACCAGCACAAGTGATCCTACTACCCTTTTTACTTAACCCCTGTTTAGAGTTTCACTCATTGCTAAGGTAGAGCGGTGTATAACCGTAGAGACAGAAGTTTATCTGTTACCCGTCACGGAATAGACCATAAGGCTAAGATTAGTGTGTTTTCGCGAGTGCAATAGCTCGGCGTAGCCGTTCAGCTGCCTCTTCCCAACCCGTACCGGTCGGTTCGTAGGTTTTAAGCTCAAATGAGTGACGAACGATGTCTCTAAGTTCTTCTCTCCCACCAATACGACCCAAGGCCATAGCCTGTAGCAGCAGATTACCGATCGCAGTAGCTTCTACCGGTCCAGCAACAACGGGGATACCTGCAGCATCAGCGGTGTATTGACACAATAGCTTGTTGCGAGACCCTCCTCCCACTACATGCAATATTTCGGCACGAGGCCCTTCGGTAATTGTTTCGAGATCATCGAGAACCTGACGATAGGCCAACGCAAGACTTTCAAAAATCGCTCGAGCAAATTGGCCAACAGTTTGAGGACGTGGCTGACCTAGCGCCACACAGTGATCTGCAATCCGTTCGGGCATATTCCCCGGCGCGACGAAACCTGGATCGTTGACATTCATTAACGATCGAAAAGGGGGTTCATTGTGAGCCTCAGTGAGCAGTGCGTCGTAGCGTGTCTCGATTCCACTACGTGCCCAATCACGGCGACACTCTTCCAGCAACCACATGCCACAGATATTCTTCAGCAAGCGCGTAGTTCCCCAGGCCCCCCCTTCATTAGTAAAACTGTGCTCCATGACAGCATTTGTAACATAGGGTTTATCCGTTTCAGCACCCATTAGTGACCAAGTTCCGGAACTTAAATACGCCCATGCCTTCCCCTTGGCTGGCACAGCAGCAACTGCTGATCCAGTATCATGTGATGCCGGTGTTATCACGGCCAACGGACCTACTCCGCATTCTTCTGCCACATGCTTCGAAAGACTGCCCACTTCACTTGCCGGCGGTACTATCTCTGGCAATATATGGGAAGGCAGTTGGAGTTTGTCGAGCAGCCCACGTGCCCAATCACCAGCACGTGGGTTATGGAACTGTGTAGTTGAAGCGTCGGAAAATTCACACACTTTGTTGCCGCTGAACCAGTAGTGGAATAAGTCAGGCATCATTAACAGCGTATCGGCCCGCTCGAGTGCTGCTGAGTCTTTCATCGCATAGAGCTGGAAGAGCGTGTTTAGTTCCATGAATTGGAGTCCTGTTTGCTCGAAGATCTCCTCACGTGAAACAATCTTCGTCACTGCATCAATCATGCCTTTAGTGCGGGAATCTCGGTAGTGATATGGATTGGAAACCAATTCGCCATCACGGTCGAGCAACGCATAATCTACACCCCATGTATCAACACCAAGCGATACGGGTCCATGCGAAGCAGATTTGCTAAGGCTCGCCTTCATTTCGGCAAACAATCTCAGTACGTCCCAGTGGAGTCCCCCAAGAGTTCGAATGCCCGGATTGGGAAAGCGGTGCAGTTCAGTGAGTGAGAGTCGATCCCGCTCAAGTGTCCCGAGAATGGCACGTCCACTTTCAGCACCTAGGTCAATAGCCAGATAGCTTTCAGATGCCAACGGTCAAAAAACTCCTTATGTTAGGAAGGCTTCAGAATCAATCGAAACCAAACCGTATTCCAAGGAGACGGCTTCCCTGAAACGAAAAACCTCCCAGAAGACGACAAAAAAGACGCATTTAGGAGCTTTGGCGTCAGTGTTTAGACCTTGTCACCACGCCTGCGCATGTCAGCAATAACCTTCTCAATACCTACTTTGGTGATGATCTTTACCGCTTTCGCGCTGACCTTTAATTTGACCCAACGCTTTTCACTAGGTACCCAGAATCGCTTTACGTGCAAATTTGGTTCGAAGCGCCTCCTGGTCTTGTTATTGGCGTGCGAAACATTATTGCCCGACATTGGTTTCTTACCAGTAACTGCACAAACCTTCGCCATGGTTAACTTCCTTCGGGCTCCTCTTAAACACTTCAAATACCCATCGGAAGATGGGCAAACCTCATATGATGCAACACTCCATTCAATGGTAGCACGAGTTGATTCAGGCCGGCGCTTAACCTGGAAGTCATCTTTGGCAAATCGTCCAGACTCAAAGACTCGCCCAAATCGTCATCAGGAGTGACAAGATGTCAAACATTCTTAAGTTGACAGTATGACCGAGCACGCCTAGAATACTAGGCAAATTGGGGTCCATATACCTGTTTCTGACAGCGTACTATAAGGCTTTAATCGTAGAGGGATCAATGAGAAAGGCGCAGCTAGAAAAATATCGCCGCCGACTCGAGCAGGAACAAGACGACATTAGCGCCTTGGTCCGACGGAGCGGTCACGCTATTCGAAATACTCGCCAGGATGGACCTGAGGATAGCGCTGCACAAGCTCAGAATTCATATTCCAAAGAATTCCTTTCCCATCAGAGTGATACCAATCTTTCACACCTTAGCTTGGTTGAGGATGCACTTAGACGTATAGATAGAGCAGATTTTGGTCGTTGCCAATCTTGTGACGAAAATATCGAAATTAAACGACTAAATGCAGTACCATGGACACGGTTTTGTCGCGGCTGTCAGGAATCAGCTGAGGAATCAGATTCCCAGCCTTCACGCCGTGACTTTTAGATGCCGAATTGACGAGTTAGATGCTGTGAGTTCTTCTTTACGAGTGCCGGTACTTGTTCTGAATGCCAGTTACGAACCGATTAACATATGTGTCGCTCGACGGGCGTTAGTTCTTCTTCTGAAGGGATTAGCGGCAGAAGAAGAATCGAGTTCGTTCGCAATACATTCAGCAAGCCTGAAGGTGAGTGTGCCTTCTGTAATCCGGTTACTCGAATACCGCCACATTCCCCGTCAAACAAGAGCACTCTCACGCAAAAACATTCTAGTGCGCGACCGCCACACTTGTCAGTATTGTAGACAAACCTATACAGCCAACGATTTGACTCTGGACCACGTGGTGGCTCGCTCTCGAGGAGGTAAAAGCACATGGGAAAATCTGGTCACATGCTGTCGCCGTTGTAACAATCGAAAAGGAAACCGTATGCCTGAGGAGATCGGCATGGCACTGATGCGACAACCACAGGCTTTCACCTTGCATACAAGTCGCAGTTTGATGCGGCAACTTGGTGGTGCCCAAGTTAGCTGGCGCAAGTACTTGTTCTACTAGCACAACTGTAAAAATGAGGTACACTCTACTTTCGTAGCGCATTCAAGAAGGATCATGTGAGCTTAATCTCTCGAATGCAAATTTCTTGGTTTGTTAATTCTTGGACCACTCAATAATGAATTTTTTTGATAAATATTCTTGGCAGTTTCAGTTAACCGTTGCCTGCATAGTAGCCCTACTAGGTTTAACGGCTTGCATATCTGAAAAAGATTCTAACTCAACAGAACAGGAAAACCGAGAACTTGGTGTACACCGTCGCTTCGAGTTTAGGTACCAGGTTTTGATGCCGACGATGCCTGAGAATGCAACTACCTACAGAGTTTGGATACCTCTCCCAGCTGAAACAGAAGAGCAACAGGTCCACAACCTAAAGATAGTTAGTCCAGTGCGATATGAGCAGAGGACCGAGAGTACTTACGGCAACCATTACGCCTACATTGACCTCACGCCTGGGAGTTATCCTTGGCCACTATCGGTGACGCTCGGGTTCGAAGTGACTCGCAAGGAAAATTACGTTGCCCTCGAAGATCGACCATATTCTGCGAAAACAGATCAAAATTTAGGCGAGGATATGAAAAAATTTCTGCAGCCCAATCACCTGGTACCAATTGACGGACTGATCGGAAAACTTTCGCAGACACAAACTGCTGGCGCGGAAAACACCCTCGACAAAGCACGCCTCATTTACGACTACGTCGTCTCTACAATGAGCTACGACAAGAGTGGTGAGGGCTGGGGACGAGGTGATGCCATATTTGCCTGTACGGACAAAAGGGGTAATTGCACGGACTTTCATGCATTGCTGATTGGCATGATGAGGGCAGCAGGTATTCCGGCAAAGTTTGAGATTGGATTTCCACTGCCCTCAAAGGAAAGACGGGGCAATATCGGAGGTTATCACTGCTGGGCACAATTTTACCTGCAGGGTTTGGGGTGGATCCCCATAGACGCTTCTGAAGCCTGGAAAGACCCCTCCCGTAAAAACTACTTTTTCGGCGCACACGATGAGCACCGGGTTCATTTCACCACGGGTCGTGACTTGATTCTAGATGAAGACCAGAAGACTAAACCACTAAATTACTTTATATATCCTTTACTAGAAATCGACGGAAAGTCAGTCGAGTTGCTAGAAAAGCGTTTTTGGTTTCGAGACTTAACTGACAACTGACTGCTAGCCCCTGCAGTAACCCCTCTGGTATAAGATTTGAGCGGAAAGGGAACTCAAAATATCAGCGTATCAATCAGTGGCCAGGTGTGGTTTTCTGCCCATTTTCCAGTGCCACGTGACAAGCAAAACTACAGCAACTGTAGTTAGGCCGACCACCCATCCGACCCAGATGCCTGATGCACCCCAGCCCCATTGGAAACAAAGAAGATACCCTATTGGCAAACCTAAAGCCCAATGACCAAAAAGCGTGCTGATCATGGGAATACGAGTTTCTCCAGCACCTCTCAACACACCAGTAGCTACTACTTGCAAACCATCTGAAAGCTGGAATAAAGCAGCAACATACAGGAGGGTCGCCCCTGCTGCCAAAACTTCCGTATTTACTGTGAACATCCGCAGAATGGGTTCCGGAACCATTACAAACACGACCGCCGCACAACCCATGAAGCTCGCTCCCAATAGTAATGCCGCCCACCCTGCAGAGCGTGCTTCATTGGGACACTCTCGACCTAAAGCGTGCCCAACCCGTATAGCTCCAGCCGAAGAGATGGCAAGTGGCACCATGAAGGCCACTGCCGCACAGTTAAGAGCAATTTGGTGAGAGGCGAGCGGAATCGCTCCTAGCTTGGCTATAAGAGTTGTTCCAGCAGCAAACACTCCCACCTCAAGAGCTGTTTGTATCGCCGCTGGAAATCCAAGATTAATAATACGTCGGATGTCGTCCACTGCTGGACTTAAAGTTATTTTCTTGAGACCCGTCGCCAGGCGACTTTCACAGACCAGCACGTAGACCAACAAGGCTAAAAACATGTACGTTCGTGACGCAAAAGTTGCCCAACCTGCACCTGTCGCTCCCATGGCCGTGAAGCCAAGATTGCCAAAAATAAAAACCCAGTTGGCCGCAACATTAATCAGGTTGGCACTGACAAGTACGACCATCACCCAACCAACTCGGCCCATGCCTTGCAAATAACGCCTGAACGCAGTGAAAAGCATCAAGGGGAAAATACTCCAATTTATGGCATCCATGTAGGGTCGTGCCAGAATTTCGATCTGGCGATCTACACCAAGGAGCTCCAGTAGAGGTGCATAGGACCATACCAACCCCATCAGTAGAGGAGAAGCGACAATACTGATATAGAGAGCCTGGACAAGAAAGTGATGACAATCTCGAATCCTTCGTGCACCCCACGCCTGCGAGACAAGGGGATCCAATCCCAACAATAACCCCACACCAAAGACTGATACAGCGTGAACTGCAGCCGCACCAAGACTCACAGCACCAATTGCTTCAGCGCTGATACGACCGACCATCATCGTGTCGACAACGACCATAGCCATCCAGCCCAACTCCGAAACAACCACCGGCCAAGCCAGAACCAGCATTGGCTTAATTTCTTGTCTAACACCCATTATTTAGTCGTCGTGATGGAATCTAAGTGACTGCACCTAACATCACTAGAGCAGAACACTCCAAATTAGATTTGTCTCAAATTCTACAGAGGGTCGATCATTCCAATTAAAAAAGCTGCGTCCGTATTTTGAATCTTTACTATTGTACTGTCCTAATAGCTTTGCTCCGTGCAGAGTGACGACATTTCATAGTGTGTCTAGTAGGAAACATCATCTATTTGAAGATGCTTTACCGTAGAATAGTGGGTGGAGAATTAAGATGGCTGAACGAATGGTACAATGCGCAAAACTTGGTAAAGAACTCCCAGGACTTGACGAACTTCCTTTTGAGAACGAGTTGGGGCAACGAGTTTTTAACAGTATTTCCCAGCAGGCTTGGGAGATGTGGGCCGAGCATCTTAAGATGGTGATCAATGAATATCGGTTAAACCCCGGAACGATGGAAGCTCAAGATCTTATCCTCAAACAGATGGAGCAGTTTTTTTTCGGTGATGGCACACAGCTCCCCCCGGATTACGTCCCCCCCGAACAGGGTTAATCTCAAAGTAATCGGATGTGCCTGAATCTGACGAGGCACTGAGAGAAATGACAGATTGTTGCTAGGTGATTTTACTCCACCCTTTCAAGGATCATTTTTCAGTCTGCGCTAAGACTTCAAACACGCTCAATCACTTTCAGTAAAGCTTTTATCGATGATTCACTGGCACGCATCTTGCTGCCCTGGATCGTATAGTGAGTTTCAAGCGAGATCGTTTCTCTGTAGTCATCTTCCAGAAGTTTACGCAACTGGCCAAGGTGATCAAATTCACCCTCACCAATACCACACCATTTCACTTTGCCAGATGGAAGCCGGAGGTAGTCTCGAAAGTGGATGTGAAAAATACGTGCTGGATCCAGCCGTGCATACCCTTCTGGAAACGCTTCACCATCAGAACGGGCTGAATTGTTAGGGTCCCAAGTGAGCCCAAAGTTTGCGTCAGGAATGGCTTCCAAAATCCGGGAAGCCTCTTTAGCGGTCGCCACATAACTACGCCCGACGTTTTCAAGGGCTATCCGAAACCCCCTATTGGCAGCACGACCGGCGGATTCACGGACAAGTTCTACGATACGTGGCCATTTTGCTGGATCCGGACGCTCGCCACGTCGGTATGTAAATGCAAATGTCCGGATCTTGTCTGTACCCAGAATTTCAGCACGGTCCATGGCATCGTCAAGTAACGCCCATTGGGAATCGAGAATCCGGTGGCCCTCTGGCGTATCTGGAGGTAGTGGAATTTTAAAAAATGGGGTGTCAAGAATCGCAGTTTTGATACCGTGGTCATTGAACAAGTGTCTTGCCGCACGAATTTTCTCAATTGAGTGTTTTGTGTTATATTGCCCCTCAAACTTTCGCAATTCAGCGTGCCGCAGTCCAAAGCGCTTTAAAAATTGGATGGCCGTAAGAAGATCGTCAGAAATCTCATCGGTTGTCACTGCTAGTCGAAAGCGACCGAGACCTGAGCTACAAATAGCGGCTAAAGTGGCAATACCAAAAAGAAAGCATCGGCGACCAACAATCAACATGACGGGATTATAACGAAATGAGGTCGAATGTACACCAGAAAGGTTGATCTGCAATTATCAACTTTCTAACCCGTATCAATTAGCCAGTGAGACAATACATGCAATTCGGCACTTCCAGCCCGACAACTTCGTCAAGAATCTGGCTGGTCCGATTCATCAGGAAAAATTAGCGCATCCCAATCAGGATGATCTTTTAGCGATGATAGATCCCCATCCGTACGAGCCATCAACCTGTTTCGATCGTTCAACACAATAGCACGCCGCAAACTCTCGAAAGCAACATCCTCATCACCTCGCAGAGCCCGAACCACCGCAGCCGCATAGTGAATGTGATCGCCATCTGCGCTCAGTTTTAACGCCTTTGTAAGACAGCGCTCAGCTTCTTCCAACTCTCGATCGTTGATTAGTTTGACTCCATAGTTATAGTAGTCATCGGCGCTCCGAAGTCGTATCTTTCTAACTTTTAGACGCTCTGTGCAGATGCGAATATAGACCTCGGCACGATGCCGCAGCGTGGAGTCAGGCCCTTTGATTACCTTTTCGAACCACTGTAATGCCTGAGGGAATTTTCGGTTGTTGAAGTAACTTGCTGCTTTCTCGTAGTTTTTACTCTGTTTTTCACCTGCTACTCTCTCGGCTGCTTTAGACAAAACCAAAGCTGCTTCTGCACGTTTGCGATCGGCTATTACCTTGGCCTCGGCAGCAGTCACCCGTCGTTTTACAATTTTCCCAACTACGGGCAACCTGGCACTTGTGGTCAATTTTCTTAATTTTTGGGAAGTTTTCGTACGAGCTCTACTCACCGTACCAGCCTTCCTTAAAGTCTTTTTCTTGCTGCTCGTAGCAGTCATCTTTACCGATTTCTTCGTCGAGGAAACCGCCGCCTTCTTGCGCGTA
>CEUS01171089.1_pt1 | contig 58720 bp, 54 predicted proteins | sample 427031 | NCBI WGS metagenome assembly CEUS01 (sample SAMEA2622837, study PRJEB7988) | marine metagenome | biome: marine biome (ENVO:00000447); feature: marine epipelagic mixed layer (ENVO:xxxxxxxxx); material: "saline water (ENVO:00002010), including plankton (ENVO:xxxxxxxx)" | depth 140 m
CGGGAAGCTGAAAGAGAGGCAATGAAATCTGAAAATTAAACGCGGCGTGAAAGTTATACGCTGAGTGAATTTCATATAGAGATGCAAAGACCGGTGAGCGCATAAGTAGTCTCATCGGTCTTTCTGTTTTTTAATCTTGAGGGAGAACCAGAAATGCGAAGATCACACTTATTCATAGCTATTTCCATCTTTGTAACAATTGCGACACTTTTAGGGATTTTTACACGCACTAATGCAATTCAGGCCGCAGGTTCACTCACTGGGTCTGATATTGCTGAAATCCAACAACTTTACGCCCGTTACAATCAAGGACTCGATTTTCGAGATCAAGATTTACTTCTCTCAATTTTCGCTGACGATGCCATCTATACGACGGGATCAGGCGAGGCTCATTCCGGAAAAGAAGCCATCAAAAAATGGGCGGAACCTCTACTAAATGCAGGCCCCACCGTTCTCACTCATAACAACACTAGTATCGTCATTACACCAACTGCGGATGGCGCTAAAGGACGCGGCTACTGGATGCTGTTTAACGTGGAACAACAACCTCCACAACCTCTCATGACCGGCTATTATGAAGACACCTTCACCAAAACTTCACAAGGATGGCGGATTAAAACTCGTGGCTCCGTCCGTGGTTGGTCTCAGTAGCTTAATATCAGAATTTTGGGAAAGAAAAATAATTATCAAAAAGATCAAGCTTTTCTTGTCGAACATCTTCAGTGGCTTGAATTTGGTCACCAAATTCAAGCCACTGGTCAATATCGCGTTCATAGCGTGGCCAACTAGGTAACCCATCTTCGTTGGGATTCCCCGTTCGCGCGAAATTGGCCCAATACCGTGAGATAACGTTCGATAACTCGTAATCCCAGTCTGACCAGTCCAGTCCAACAAGTCCGACGTTACCAAACACATAAGCTAAATCTCCGGAATGATAAGCGCCGTAACCTCGTCGTCCCCGCGGAAGAGTAACATCAGGATCGTCGTGAACATAAAGACGAAATGTTGGTGGAACGTGGCTGAAAAAGTACAAATAAACGTCATTGCCAGCGTTCTCAACAGTAGTTGCCCATGTCCTCATTTCCCAAACAAAGGTGCGGTCGCCTTGCAGTTGCATTTCGGCGACTAAAGGAGAAGTTCTTAACTCCGCAGCATAAGCTTCTAGCATCGCCGCAGACTGCTTTTCATACTCACGCTTCACAGATGCCTGAAACTCCTCACGCGTTGGCTCAGGACCCTCATAGAGAGAGGCACGTTCGTTTGCCATGGCACCGACAATCACAGGAACATCATTATGATCGCCATCTATAAAAATTTCACGTGGGGTTTTCGGAAGCACCCATCCATCGATAATGGCACCAGGACCAAGAGCAACCGCTAATATGTCTTCGGCTTTCACGGCACGCAATGACCGAGCCGCCTCGATCCCTGTACCCGTAACACCTAATTCGTGAGCTACGGACAGGCCTATTTCATGTGCTGATTGTGACGCCCCGATCGTATCTGCCGTTTTATCAAGGTAAGGTCGTTCCCCTTTAAAGCATCCTCCGGATTGTCCGATAGCTTTATGGAACAACCCACGCGCGAGAGGAGAAGCCATTAAGTAACACACACTCCATGACCCCGCGGATTGCCCAAAGATCGTTACATTACTAGGGTCACCTCCGAACGCTGCAATATTGTTGTGTACCCATTCTAGAGCCGTTATTTGATCAAGTAACCCGTAATTACCAGATGAATCGTGAGCACTTTCAGCTGTAAACGCTGGATGCGCTAGAAATCCAAATGGGCCAAGTCTGTAATTAATGGTTACAACAATCACACCGTTTTTCGACAGGGATGTACCATCGAATATTTTCGGATTTCCGGCGCCACTGTTGTGTCCTCCTCCATGAAACCAAAGCATTACTGGTAGTGCCGCTGTTGGCTCGTTCGCAGAAGTCCATATATTGAGATATAGACAATCTTCACTCGGTGCAAGATCACCTCTTGTATAGAGCGACGAATACTCTCTGGGACGCTGCCAACAAGGTGCGCTAAATTCAGTCGCTTGACGAACTCCGTCCCAGGGAACCACCGATTTCGAAGGCCGCCATCGATTTTCACCAATCGGGGAAATCGCATAAGGCACTCCTCGAAACACACGGACTTCGTCGGAACTGTCAGAATACTCTCCTTCTAGTAAACCGACAGAAGTCTGTACAACCCGATCAGTTATCCCTAGCACGTCACTTGTTACAGACATGGGTGACTCTGTGTCATTCGGAGCACAGGCCAAAAATGACAAACAAATACTAAAATGAATGACCGCGCGTAGTCCTAAACTACCAGACATGAAAAATCCTCCGTTTTAACCGCTTTAAGGATCGTCGTTGTGAAATGAAAAACCCATCATACGGCAATAACTTAGCTAATCTGCCTATAATCGACTTATTACAGTTACATGGAATGGGTTAGCGACCGTTGGTTAGCATAATTTATACACAAATTTTGCATTAAGGAAGGCCCAGTGTTAGCACGATTAAAGGCTCTCGCCGGTTGTCTGTTAATCATATGTGTTCTTGTAATACCAACAACCTTCGGACTGGCTTTTGTAAAAAGCCCCCGACAACTTGCCACAGATGAACATCCGAACATCGAATTATTTTTAGCCGCCACTCAAAATCGTATACAAGCACAACCAGCACTCTCAGAAATTGAAAGAAAATGGCGTTCAGGATATGCCGGTATGATGTGGGATCTCGCTCGACTACTGAGACCTCCCAGTCCCAGAATGTTTAGTTTCATCACGCTCGTCCAGTTTCTTGAAAAACAGACGGGACAATCTTTTGGCCAAGATCTCACAAAATGGAATGACTGGATCTGGACTCAACCCTATGAGCCACACCCCGAATACATTTATTTAAAGGGAGTTTGGTATAGCCAGATCGATCCTCGATTCGGAAATTTCTTTACCAGAGAAGCTCAATCGCTTATCAGACTTGACGAGATTGAATGGGGCGGTGTGTCCGTAAATGGAATTCCGCCGCTTAGGTACCCTAAAGTGCTTCAAGCGGATGCCGCAACTTACCTTGAAGACGACAACATCGTCTTTGGAATCTCTATTAATGGCACCACCAGAGCATATCCAAAGCGGATTCTGGCTTGGCATGAGATGGCCTTAGACCGACTTGGCGATCTCGAACTGACAGTCGTCTATTGCACACTGTGCGGTACTGTAATCCCATTCGAAAGTGAATCAACCCAAGGACATCATTCCTTTGGTACCAGTGGATTACTTTATCGATCAAACAAACTGATGTTCGATCACGAAACCATGAGCCTGTGGAACACCTTTCAAGGAACACCTGTGGTTGGACCTTTAGCCGGAAACAATATACGCCTAACCGCACACAGTGTGGTCACAACTACATGGAAAGAATGGAAATCCCAACATCCAGAAACTACAGTTTTGTCTTTAAATACCGGCCATAGCAGAGACTACGGAGAAGGAGCAGCTTACCAATCCTACTTCGGCACGGATGATTTAATGTTTCAAGTGTCACGGACAGACGACCGGTTAAGAAATAAAGACGAAGTACTGGTAATGCACTTTAATAAAGCAAATTCTACGGATTCGACACAACTAGCCATTGCAAATCAGTTTTTGGCAGACAAAAGGGTCTTTAATTATCAAATAGCTGATAAGAATATCGTTGTACTTACCAGCGAAGAAGGCGCAAATCGCGTTTATACATCAGAAACATACCAGTTCAATAATTTCTTAAACCAGCAACATATCGCCGACACACTTGGAAATACATGGGAAATTACTGAAGATGAACTACTTTTGACCACGGATTCCAAGGTTCGCCTAAAGAGATATCCAGCCCAGCGCGCTTTTTGGTTTGGATGGTACGCTCAATTTCCGGAAACCTTATTAATCTATTAAGTCTTTCTCAGGTGCGATAAGCACCATATAATCAGCTTATTAACCATTTTAGAATTCTTGTAACGCTGGCATTAAAAGGCAGGACACATTTCGGGAACACTCAGATGGTGTCACTATGAACAAATGGTTCACCGTAGCTATATTCTTCGGTTGCTTGGCAGGTTCTATGGAGGCTCAACAAGAAACGAAGATGCCTGCAAGCAACCTATTAACTCCTTGGGGCGATCCCGATTTAAGAGGAATATGGACTAATACAACCTCAACACCTTTTGAGCGACCTAGTGAATTTGGAGAACGTGAATTCTTGACAGACGAAGAATTTGCTCAAAAGCAGCAAGAAGCCAAACAACAAGAACGCGACGCTATCGAAGGAGAACAAACAAAAGTAGCTAGCGGCCCAGAACACTGGTACGAACACTTAGGGAAAACTTCAAACCGAACATCCCATGTCATTGATCCTCCGAACGGCAAGGTGCCTGCCTTGACTGCTGAAGCCCAACAGCGTCCGGTCAAGGGCACTATGCACCGTGAATACTTTGAATCATGGGAGGATCTAAGCGCCTGGGATAGATGTATTACTCGCAGTGTGCCTGGTTCAATGCTTCCAAGCTTTTACAACAATAACTACCAAATTCTCCAAACCCCTGATTTCGTCGTCATTTTTTACGAAATGATTCACGATATCCGGTTCATTGCGTTAAATAATCAACCACGTCTTCCCGAAAATCTCCGTCAATGGATGGGAGACTCCAGAGGACACTGGGAAGGAAATACGTTAGTTGTTGAAGTGTTAAATTTCACCAATCAAACGCCTCTGCATCCCGTTCGTGGCGAGGCCTCTAAAGTTAATCATAGCCAAAACCTTAAGGTAATCGAACGCTTTACTCGAATCAACAAAGAGACCATCGACTATCGGTTCACCGTTGATGATCCTAGTACTTTCATGCAGCCGTGGTCAGCTGCCATCCCCATGACTACGAACGACGCACCAGATGCAATGTTTGAATACGCATGCCATGAAGGAAATCATGCTCTTGGCCATATACTTAGTGCTTCCCGTGCACAGGATGCGAAGGATGAAGGAGTATCAAAATGACTGCACGATATGTACAAACATTCGTAATATTTTTTTTCGGCATCTCAGGTTTTTCGGTTCAAGACATCACCTTTGCCCAGGAACCTGAAGGGGAATGGGTAGTCACTAGGACAGCCGACGGCCAACCCGACCTCCAAGGGTACTGGACAACCCAGACCTTTACGCCGCTTGAACGTCCTCAGAGTTTGGCTGACAAGGAGTTCTTCAGCGAGGAGGAAATGGCACTGTTGCAAGAACAATTCACGGCAGAGGGTGTAGACCCATTACGACGTGACGCCATTGCCACTTTAGACCCAGAGCTTAGGGAAGAACAACTCTATCAAGTCAATCGCGATCCTTCGTACGTTCACTATGACAACGAAATTTGGCTTCGGACTACAACACCGAAAGGACTTTCAAGCCGGCGCACGTCACTAATCACTGAGCCAGCCGATGGAAGAATTCCTGCATTAACACAACTTGGAGCCTCGCGCGTGGCTTCAGAGAATGCCAGACGAAACAATTTCACTGGCTACGAAACTCGACCTCTAATGGAGAGATGTATTATATGGTCACACGAAGGACCACCGATGCTACCACCCGCCTACAACGATGTCCACCAGATCTTTCAGACCTCAGATTACGTGGTGATATTTACTGAAATTTCTACTGGACTTCCACGCATCATCCCTCTCGATGGCCGCCCGTTCAACTCTAATGTAGTAGGCCAATTTAGTGGAAATGCTCGCGCCTATTGGGATGAGGATACTTTGGTTGTAGAAACGAAAAATTTTTCTGACAGACGTATTTTCAGAGGCTCGACTGTACATCGTCATGTTATTGAACGCTTTACCCGTACTGGTGCCGATCGGATCCACTACGAGTTTACAATCAGCGATCCCACAACATGGACTAACTCATGGAGCGGCGAAGTCCCGATGATGAAAACAGAGGGACCGATGTACGAATACGCCTGCCACGAAGGCAACCGCGATATTGTCAATATTTTATCGATCGCGAGAAATTTGGAAAAACAAGCCGCAGAAAATGAAAATCCTTAGTCGATTATTTCAGCACTAACGTTTCAACGCTTTTCTCGATCAATAATTGTAAGGAGTCGCCATCTATGATCTGTCGGGAAATCATCTCTGTTTGTCTTGTCGTAGGTTTGACCACATGTATGTTTTTCTCTGTTCCAGATAACCTTTACGCTCAAACTGAAGACTTAGAATGGACCACACCTCGCACTCCATGGGGTGATCCTGATTTTCAGGGACTCTGGACAAATACCACTACAACACCTTTAGAACGACCGGCTTCACTTGAAGGAAAGCAATATCTTACTGATGAAGAACGAGCCGCCCTTGACGAAGAAAATGCTCCCGGTATCGATGCGGCACCCGGTGTAGGCGCATACAACAATTTTTGGATGGAACAAGGATACGTTTCTAAACAGACTTCGCTGGTAGTCGATCCTCAAGATGGAAAACTCCCCCCCGTATTGAAGAGGGCGCAACAACGGCAAGAAACATTACTGGAATCTCGTCGCTCAAGTTCATATCCGACGACATATGAAGAACCAAGTTTAATGGAAAGGTGTATCACTCGCGGTTTACCTGGTGTGATGCTTCCCGGAAATTACAACCACAACTACAACATTCTTCAAACTCCTGATTTTGTCGTGATCTTGGCAGAAATGATTCATGACACCCGTATTATTCCAATTGATGGACGCGCTCACATCGATTCGTCTATCGATCAATGGATGGGCGATTCTCGAGGATATTGGGAAGACAACACGCTCGTCGTAGAAACCACAAATTTTTCAGATAAATTATTTGAAAGACGGTGGTCGCTAATGGTCTGGGGTACAGGAGAAAACATGCATCTTGTTGAACGTTTCACTCGAATCAATGAAACAACGATCGACTACGAGTTTACTTTAACCGATCCAACTACTTTTTCACGTCCGTTTACTGCATCCATTCCAATGACGAGCTTGGATGGAAGAATGTACGAATATGCATGTCACGAAGGAAATTACGCCATGGCAAATATGCTTCGTGGCGCTAGAGCTGATGAAGTTGCCAAAGAACAATCAGAACAATGACACCTGTATTGCCATTTAGAAGCAACGAGCATTCGCCATTAACTTAAAGCTATCTCCCGAAAACCAGCGTATAAAGTGAAGGAGTTGTTATGACCGGTCTAAATAGTTCTCGAATCAAAGTTCTACTAGCCATGAGTCTAGTCTTGCTTGTAAGTCCACTAGACGGGTTCGGACAAGAACACCAAGATGCGAGTAGCAATTGGAGTACTCCTCGAACAGAGTGGGGCGCCCCAGATCTTCAAGGTGTCTGGACAACTGACGGAGAACGCAGTGTCCCATTTGAACGTCCAGACAGCTTCGGTGAACGCGATAGTTTAACCTCAGAAGAACTAGCTGAACGTGCTGACCGAGAAGCAACGAGCCTTGCAGACGACAAAACAACACGCAATCGACGCGACGGGGATCCTGAAGCTGGACCTGAGCATTGGTACGAGTTTGGTAAGTACACGTCGGAACGTACTTCGCTAATCATCGATCCTCCAGATGGAAAGATTCCGACAATGACGATCGGGGCAAAAACACGATACATAAACCCGAGTTCACGACTTGGTTTCGTCGGAGGAAGTATGGGGGGAGGCCCCTATAATGGACCAGAAGATTTGCATCTCGCAGATCGCTGTATCACTAGGGGTCTTCCACAAACTTGGTATCCGAGCGCCTACAATAATGGATTTCAAATTGTTCAGAGTCCAGGATATGTAGCTGTTCTTTACGAACGACTCCATGAACATCGCATTATTCCAGTCGATGGACGTAATCCTATCAACTCCAGCATCGGTCAGTGGTTTGGTGATTCGCGAGGCCGTTGGGAGGGTGACACACTAGTAGTAGAAGTAACAAATTTTAGCGATCAAACCAATTTTCGGGGATCCGGCTCAACCCGTCGCTTGATAGAAAGATATACCAGAGTGGATCAGGATACAGTCCGGGTTTCAATCACGATTGACGACCCGACCACTTGGACACAAACTTGGACGACCGCGATTACAGGTAAACGCGATCCTGACTATTGGCAGGTCTTTGAATACGCATGTCACGAAGGAAATTACGGAATGACCAACATCCTTAGCGCTGCACGTAATCTTGAAAAACAGGCTCGTGGAAGTGAACGTTAATACATCGCTAACCTTATAAAGACCTGCAATCTGAACCTTACCTATCGGGCATCTTATTCTGGCAATGCAAACGTTAAGACATTGTTCGTGGATACGACAGAAATGTACTGTTTCCCATTGACTTCATAAGTCAAGGGACTAGCTCTAATGGGACGATTATGCTTGTAAAGAAAGAGTTGCTCTCCTGTTCTTGCGTCAAGGGCATAAATTTCTCCAAGATCCGTTGCCTGCAATACAAGATCACCTGAGGTGGCTAAATTTCCACTAGCACCAATAGCTGACATGGTCGGCATTGTCTGCTGCCAAACCATTTCTCCGGAGACAGGTTCATAGGCCGACACCACATAAAGCGTGACCATGTCATCTCGAATAGGACCGTCAGCGATCAAATCAGCATGACCATCCCCCTGTCCAAATTCCTGCATCGTGTCACCAACAGGGTTGACCGTGAACGCAACAGCACCATCCTTGCCAGTTATATAAACCAACCCCGTGCTCTCGCTAAACGATGGGGGGCCCCAACTACTTCCGCCATGTGCCACGATATAAAAGTCTTGGGTGGAGTACGGCGTATAAATCTGCCGAGCGCGCTGGCGCGCCTCAGGATCAGCAACAACCGGAAACGTCGCGCACAACGGTGTCATTGGAACCCCACGAGCATTATACGGAATCGGCTGTGTTGGCCACACCTGTTCACCGGGTACATCACTGGCCGTGGGCATCGCAGTTTCAACCATGGGATTGAGTGGTTCACCAGTTTCACGATCCCAGAAATACATCAGGCAATTCTTACCCGCAGCTGCAACCCCTTTGACCATCTGCCCGTCCTGTTCAACATCAAACAGCATCGGTCCAGAAACATGATCAAAATCCCAAAGATCATGGTGAACAGCCTGGTAAAACCAAACCAGTCTCCCCGTCTCAAGGTCTAAAGCAATCGTCGCATTAGTAAAAAGATTCTGCCCCGGGCGTGAAGACCCGTCATAATCCGGACTAGGATTACCAGCATTAATATAAATAAGGCCTAACTCAGCATCGATGGCTGGGGGCGTCCAAATACCTCCACCCATCTTCTCAGCTTCACCCCAGGTATCTTTTGCCAGTTCCCAACCATCATCTCTGGGACCTTGGGGAACTGTATTAAATACCCATTTAATCTCTCCCGTTGTCGCATCAGACGCAATGACCAGTCCTCCAGGTATTTGATTCTCTGACAAAGCCACTCCGGCATACAGAGTGCCTTCGTGATATACCGGTGGAGTCGTTAATCGGTATCCAAGGCTATACGCGTCAACTCCAGGGGGATAATCATCAGGATACTTAAACTCTAGTGCTTCACTCACAATTTCCAGCCGTCCACCATCTCCAAATGAATCGACAAGTTCACCAGTTTTACCGTCTGTCGCATACATGGAAGCGCCCCCAAAAGCATAGAGGCGACCGTCCCCATATGTTGGACCACGTCCACGAGATTCTAAGTTGTCATTTAAAGTCATCGTCCACACGGTCTCGCCCGTAATCGCGTTCAACGCAAAAAGTTTTGACCCGGCATTCAGATACATCACCCCATCGACCACGATCGGAGTAACCTGCGTGATGCTATTAGCCGCACCCGCTTCAAAGGACCAAGATAAATCCAAGTCACTTACATTTGACGTGTTAATTTGGTCAATTTCTGCATATCGACTGCCGCGTTCATCAAGGTTATGCAAGGGCCAATCTGACTGCCCACCAGTAGTGATCTGGGGAAGGGGTGCCTCATGAACGGTCTCACCACGCTGCTGAGCCTCACTCGAAAATTGCACGACAAGCACCATTGCCACTACTAAGCAATGGGTCAGCATCGGTGTTCGCAAACCAAGCCTGTTCCGTTTCGCTTTCATTCTTCCTCTCCTCAGTCTGGACCTCATAATCACATGCAATCAGCTGCCACCTACAAACGAATAATTTTTCCGTTGGTCGATACGAGAACACTCTACTAGGTTAACGGTTTGCAGCGCCACCTCGAAAAATTAAGAGCTCTAAAAATACACCCTAATAAAGAATTGTAAAAGAGTCGTCAGGTTGCACTATTACAGCAGGGGCACTTCCACTAGGCACCGTTGGACCATCACCATTCTGGTTGGTCTGACGCCCAGAGGAGTCAAAAATACTCCAATGTAATGTGCCTCCTGCGCGGAGCCCTGGACCATCACCCCAAACTAGTAACGTTTGGCTGCGTTGATTGACGGCAACAACTGGATTCTTTCGTCTAAAGCGTGGATTGCCTTGTGGTGACGCGAATACATCCAAGCGATCTACAGAAGCAAAATAAACCTGACCGTCAGTTTCCCAAGCGATCTTAGTCGCCTCAGGACCATTACTTAATGTCGTTGTAGTGACTGGACAGGCACCAATTTCCCATTCATGGATTAATTGGTCATCAAACCTTCGCCCAGCATCGCGAAGGGTCAGCAACCGTTGTCCCCGTCGAATATTCTGTGCCGCACTTCGATATGAGACATACACCTCACCAGAAAGCCCAGTTAGTGCGGCCATATTACAACATCCACAGGCACCTTCATCCGTCTTGCTAACCTTTTGAACCTGACCAAATGTTCTTCCTTCGTCCCGAGAAACCACCAGATGAACCCCCCGCTCATAATCTTCAGAGCCACCAGCGTGCCAGAGTACAAAGACGTTTCCCTCCAAGTCTGTCGCCACCGTCGGAGAGGCTTCAAAACTTCCATCATTTTCGGTCCATAACATCCGCTGAGTCTCAAACAAATCTGTGTTTTGTTGCGACCGTGTGTAGAAGATACGAGTTGGGTTCGTTTGAAACCAAACTACATGGATCACGTTTCGTGAATCTATTGCTAACTGGCCACCATCAATCGGTCCCATACCAACAACCGACCGTGGCTCACTATTAACAAGCATCGGAGCGCTCCAGGTATCATGTCCGCGCCCTCTTGACACATAGAACAAGTCACCTCCGCTCATCACACCTTCAAAATAGATCACGTGCATTGTGCCAGACTCATCGATCACGGCTCGCGGCATCCTAGCTCCATCTGGTATGCGTACCACCTCCACAGATGCCTTACCCAAATATCGACCACCTGAGAAGAAGGCTATAACTAGGACAAACCCTCCTATAATTACAAGACACCACTTAAAGTTGTTAATTAAAAAATTCATGGCACAGACCCATCAAATGCATGTCACGATTCTATTTCATAAAGTATTACCAAGGTTAAATCTGAGAAAACATCTTATTCTTATTTCAATTGATCTTTCTGTATTCGTACCGGAAATATGAACGTGGCTAAAAATAAATCTCAACCAAGCCTCCTGTTGGCACTCATCCCAGTCGTCATTCTCATTAGCCTTCTTACAGTCTCTGTAACCTTGTTTAAAGATCAATCTTCTTCGGGCCCGAACCAACTCTCACTCATGCTGGCAGCAGGTATCACAATTCTCATCGGGTTACGTCAAGGATTGACCTGGAAAGAACTTGAAAAAAGCATTGGTGCAGGAATTGCCTCTTCGATAAATGCGATCTTAATACTATTGATTGTAGGTGCACTAATTGGATCTTGGATTCTGGCTGGAATCGTCCCTTCAATGATTTACTACGGTTTATCAATTATTAATCCCCATCTTTTTTATGGGACTGCCTGCATAATCTGCGCCATTATCGCGCTCGCTACAGGAAGTTCATGGATTACCGCTGGGACTATTGGAACCGCACTAATTGGCATCGCAGCCGCTCAAGATCTTCACCTCGGTCTAGCCGCTGGTGCAATCATTTCCGGATCATATTTCGGAGACAAGATGTCGCCATTATCCGACACAACCAATCTCGCCTCCGCAACTGGAGATGTAGAAATTTTCACCCACATTCAGCACATGATCTGGACTACTGCTCCCAGCTTTTTGATAGCGGTATTATTATTTTTTTCTATTGGTCAGTTTTTGCCAGTTCCATCAGAAATCAATGAGCTAGACGACCTACTGTTCGCACTAACTGAGCACTTCACTATTGGCCCCCATCTCTTAATTCCAATATTTATCGTCACGGGGCTGGTCATAAAAAAAACACCTGCGTTTCTAGCATTGCTGTACGGTGCACTGATTGGGGGTGTCTTTGCTGGACTATTTCAACAAGCACTCTTGATGAAATCTTTTGAAACAAATAGTTTTTTGTTTGCTTTCGCTCTCGTCAAGGAAATCTGGACAGCTCTTTATGCAGGCGTCACCCTTGATTCTGGCAATCAGATGTTAGACGAACTGCTCTCACGCGGAGGCATGAGTAGCATGATAATGCCGGTTTGGTTAATCATCTCCGCGATGACATTTGGAGCCGTCATGGAAACGACTGGAATGTTGGAGGTGATTTTTAGGCGCATCATTAAGAATATCCGTAGCACCGGCGATCTCATTGCCTCTACGGCGGCTTGCGCGATAGGCATTAACGTAATTACATCAGATCAATATATTGCAATTGTGCTTCCTGGACGCATCTTCCGTGATGTGTATCGCCGACAACTGCTTGAACCCAAAAATCTGTCACGCACGCTTGAAGATGCAGGAACTTTAACTTCAGTGCTGATACCTTGGAACACATGCGGTGTCTTTATGGCACAAACTCTTGGAGTCTCGACACTAACCTATGCTCCATTTGCATTCTTTAACTTAGTCTGCCCTGTTGTTGCGACGACCTTCGGGTACAACAACATCGGAATTACTAAACTATCCGCAACTCAACAGAAAGTGAGCACAAAAAATAAATCTCGCTTAAATTAAGGAAGGGAAAACTGCGCGCGGAACGCGCGCGTCGAAACGAAACGCAACTCCTCAGCCTTTTCAACAACAGAATCGCCAGGAACAATAAAACAAGCAGCTATACCTCGCTCATCAGCCCATCTGATACCTTCTTCAACTCCCATAACAAAAAGGGCCGTCGAAAGAATATCTGCCAACAGAGCCTTCCGATGCCACACGATAACTGACCCAGCATCATTAACGGGACGACCAGAACGGGGATCAAGAATATGGCCTAACCGAACACCGTTAACGAGACGATCCCGCTCTGAGCCACCGCTTACAGAAATCGAACCCTCTTTTAAGTTCAAGTTCAGAACGGTTCGCATCCGATGGACAGGGTTAGCGATCGCAAATGGCCAGCTTTCAGTCTCCGCTAGACCAGACACCATGAGTTGACCTCCAACATCAATCATCCACGGCTTAGAAAATTCTTCAAGGGTGTGCTCAACCCGATCGAGTGCGTACCCCTTACCAAAGGCACCCACATCCACACTGACATCCCTGAGTCGAACTACAGTGCAATCTTTTCCGTCAAAATTTAAATACTTAAATCCAAAGAGAGCTTTCGTTGAAGGCTCTGAAATGTTGGATTCGTTTTCTTGATTGCGTAACAAGTCACCCACTACCGGATCAAAAGCACCATTCGTTTCTTGGTGCCACCGCGCTAATTGTTTAAACAAATTACAAAATTCAAGATCAGCATGCCACACCTGGTTAATCGGATGCCGATTCAGACGGCTTACTAGACTTTCGGCACGCCACGTACTAAGTTCAGCTTCTGTCTTCTCAAGAACTTTCAGCATCTGTTCAAGCTGAATTAGTCCAGCAGCGCGGTCTGAGGTTCGAACGGATAGGTGCACCTTCGTACCCATCAGATAAGCCTGTCTTGTAACACTTTTCAAAGATTCATTACCCAAGACTGCTTCCGGTAACCCAACAGTTCGCAACAACGTAAACAGAGCAAGAAATACTAAGGAGAACCTTGGCATAAGCAGAAAGTACGCTTCGGGATCATGAAGGTTGTTGAACCGTTACCGACGTGGAAGAAGCCTGAGCAGACAATGTCCGCGAGGCCTTTATAAAACGCCACCCTAGAATAAGATGCGCGCTATAGCCAATAAGAAAGATCACACTTGTAGCGATATGCAAGACAACCATCCACTGTAGCCATACGGGAGAACTCAATACCTGCAAAAGATATCCAGTAAGTGCCATTGACGAAAAGCTAATCAAAGAAGTCCATCCGGTTCGTCTGTCCGGCTTTTGGTTGGACAAAATCTTCTTGTAAGTATGGGAACGAAAGACCATTCCAAAAAAGATCAATAAAATCGGTGCTGTTATCACATGCAGCGAAAGCATCGACGGTTGCCACGCATGGTTTATAACAGCAAATGGATCATCAATTACTATCAGGTACTTCATGTAGAAGTACACGATCCCTGTAAGGGCAATGATTACATTCAACGTATTAAACGAACGCCGTTCCCACGGTTTCATAGCTTTATCTATTTGTCCTCTTCCAAGACTTGATTAATCGCTAACACCCGTCTCACGGCCTGATTAGCGGCTAAGGTTGTTAAAGTAGCGCCGGCGATGGGGCGAATTAATCTTTGCAAGGCCAAATCATCACTTAATCCTTGTTGCTCATATTGTCTAAGCCACGGCCTAGAAGCTTGATATTCCCTCGGTTCAAGAAACGCAGTAATATCAATACGTTTCACCTCATTGTTGGCATCTAGTGAAATCAAGAGACTTTCCCGCTTTGTCCTAACAATATGGGTGTCAATATACGCACGTCCAACTAACTGACCATCACGTCTCGCCACGTAACGGGCCACCAATGCAGTAGAAATTTCTTCGCGAGCCAGTCGAGCCGCAAGCTGTTGTTGATTAACTGTCAAAAATATACGCTCGGCTTCAACTACAGCTCCAGGATATACAGCACGCAGAGCCTCATCACGCGTTAATAATCCTTGCTGCAAAGCGGTGCCACTTATCGACAAAAGGCACCACACTACAAAACCGGCGAGAAAATATTTTCTCAATGCACCCACCCAAATATTTGGAACAACGATCTCTGTTACTCTAAAGTTTAAAGCTGAATTCTTAGTTGAGATTCGATCTCAATTGAGTGTGTGACTATAACTCCGACCTTTTTGGTCGGTCAAGTTTTTGTAAACATTTTTCTTCATATTCTTAAAGAGTAAAGTGACGTCAACTCCTCTAACTTATCGGAAGATCTTCTTTTTCTGGTTACCTTTAGCAAGCACATGGCTGATGATGGCCGTCGAAGGACCGTATCTCGCAGCCATTATTGCCAGGCTTCCTGAACCCACAATCAATTTGGCCGCATTTGGCATCGCGCTCGCTTTTGCCATCATTATTGAAGCTCCAGTTATCATGCTAATGAGTGCCTCCACTGCTTTAGTGGAGGATCGAGACTCATTTTTTGCATTGCGGAGATTTGCATATGGCTTGTGTATCAGCCTGACAATCGTTCAGGTGCTAGTCCTTACCCCACCTGTATTTACTTTTCTGACAGCTGTCGTGATGAACCTGCCCAGTGATGTCTCCCTCCTGACCCACCAAGGACTTACACTGTTACTCCCTTGGCCAGCCGCGGTGGGATACCGACGATTTTGCCAGGGCTTATTAATCAGAAAACATCTGACTCATCGGGTAGCGTACGGTACTGGTTTTCGTTTGTTAACAATGTCTCTTAGCGCTATCGCCGTGTACTGGTTCTTACCTTTAGATGGAGTCCATGTCGGAACGATCGGTCTATCAACAGGAGTCGTGGTTGAAGCCGTGGCCAGTCGATTCATGACGCGCTCAGTCGTTACTGAGATACTGCACAAGGATTCCGACGTGCTACAAGAATCTAATCCGGCACTTCATCTGATAAATCTCATTAAATTTTATGTTCCGCTTGGACTTACCTCCGTACTCGCTCTAGCAATTCAACCTCTACTAACATTTTTTATGGGTCAAAGTCGTAACGCGCTTGAGTCGTTAGCCGTTTTTCCGATTGTGCACGGCATTGTTTTTATTTTCAGGGCCATCGGGCTGTCATATCTAGAAGTAGTCATTGCGCTTTCAGGTAACAACAACGAACATTTCAAGCACATTCGAAACTTTGCCGTTGGCTTATCTTTAGCAACTGTCTGTACTTTATCGATAATTGCGTTTACACCACTCGCTGAAATTTTGCTCCAGAACGTTTTTGGACTCACTGCTCAATTAACAACTTTCGCTTTGCCACCACTACAGATACTCGCTGTATTCCCAGCCCTATCTGTGCTTTTGTCATTACAAAGGGGGGCACTGGTACAATCACACTACACTCCACCCATCACACTGGCGACTTTTTTGGAAGCAAGTTCCGTGGGAATAGCATTATTAGTAACCATCTACCATTTTGACCTGATTGGTATCAGCGCAGCCGCTATTGCCATTCTTCTGGGGCGCATCGTTGGCAACCTCTCACTTATGCCACCGTGGAGTCGAATTCTGGACAAGAATTCCTAGAAATATAAGGGTTTTTCATAAAGAAAGCAGACAATTCTTTTAAAAAGTTTCAACCGCTATATAATTTTTGTTGCTCATTAATCAAGAGATATTAATAACCGAGAGGAAGGACCACCATGCAAGGGAAAGCACTATTAGTCGCCCTCTTCGCTACTAGTTTGATGGCACTGCCGTCTTCGGCGAGCGCTGAAGACTATGGCCACGTTCATCTCAGAACAACGGATCACCTGGCCGCGGCACAATGGTACATTGATCACATGGACTGCCAAGCATATGAACGAGAGGGAGCATGCAAAGTAGACGACATCCAAATTCTGTTCTATAGCGATGGCGCAGAACCAACAGGACCCAGTGTCGGCAGTGGAATCGATCATCTTGGTTTTTCCTTTACGGATCTGGAAGCCAAGATGGCCGGATGGAAAGCTGCCGGAGTAAAAATTCTTGAGGATATTCGTGAGGTACAAGGACTTTTCAAATTAGCATTTGTCGAGGATCCTTGGGGAACGAAAATCGAAGTCGTTGAAGATCTTCAATGGCTGGGCTTTCATCATATTCATCTTCGCTCTGAAGATCCCGGAACTACTCTAAGCTGGTACGAAGAGTTATTTGGAGGCATTCCAGACAAAATGAAGGGGCGCTTAACTGGACTACGTTACAACACTGTAGGAACTCGCGGTGTGTGGCTTCTGGTCGGGCAACAACGTGACGGCACCCTAGAACCTACTGTCGGACGCGCATTTGATCATCTGGGTTGGATCGTGGACGACATGGATGCTTACATTACGATGTTGCAAAGCAAGGGTATCGAATTAGACGACGGTCCACGTGAAGTTACAAATTCTGCTGGCGAAGATTTAATAATCGCTTTCTTAATTAGCGCTGAAGGCGTAAGAATCGAACTGGTACAGTACGTTAATTAATTCACAGGTTACTAAACAAATTCCCACGGGCGATCACCGTCACTGAAAAAAGCGGCGATCGCTCTGTACTCTCTAATTCAATAACCAACCCACCTCTCCAACACCATTCCCAAATAAAGTTGTAGAAAATTTAAGAAAAGAACCGTTGTCATTCTTCGGTATGTCGCCTGCACACCTTTTCTACAACTCTTTCGATGGTTAAGCCTTGAACAATAATTGAAAAGAGAACAACACCATATGTAATTGCCAGCAACGTAGGTTTCCAAGGACTTGATGGTAAGGCGAGGGCCAGTGCGACAGAAATCCCGCCGCGCAACCCACCCCATGTAAGGACTTGGATTGAGCCTTTAGTAAATTCCTGATGCAATCCGATCAACTTAATTGGACCTGCCACGCTAATCCAACGGGCCAGCAAGACAACCGGCACAGCAAATACAGCAGCACCAAACATTGGTCTTGAAATCGTAATGGCAATAATTTCGAAACCTATCGCTAGAAATAAAAGCGAATTAAGTATCTCATCAACCAAAGACCAAAACGTATCCAGATGTTCACGAGTCGCGACACTCATTGCAAACCGTTTGCCGTAATTCCCAATAAAAAGCCCAGCCACTACGACTGCTAAAGGTCCCGAGACGTGCAAGTCAGAGGCCACCGCATAAGTTCCCATGACAAGCCCTAGGGTTATCAGAATTTCTAATTTATGTTCATCGATAGTTTTCATACAGCGAAAGGCTCCGTATCCGGCCAGCAAACCTAACCCAATACCACCAACCGCCTCTGTGATCAGCAACCTGACAGCTTCAATTAGACTCAAAGAACCATGCCCCGGGTCACCCACCGCAACAGCCAATAAGACCGTGTACAAGACTACTCCTACTCCATCGTTGAAAAGACTCTCTCCAGCTATTTTTGTTTCAAGAGACTGGGGAACTCTGACATGCTTCAGAACCCCCATAACTGCAACAGGATCCGTCGGTGAAATTAATGCCCCGAGCACCAGGCAATATGACCATGGAACATTTAAGTTCATGGCAGAGAGTCCATAAAACATGAAAAAGGCCACTAGGACTGTAGAAATACATATTCCCACCGTTGCAAGGGTAGCAATCAACCACCGACGTTCCAGTAAACTTTCCAAATCGACGTGCAATGCGCCAGCAAACAAAAGAAAACTCAGCAAACCTTTCATCAAAGTCTCTTCGAACTCAATGTTAAGCAACGCACTACGAACAAGATTTCCAAATCCTAAAATTGGAAATAGCGCTTCGGCTATTAAGATTGCCACTGAGGTGGCAAGAGCAATAACTAAGATTCCTATCGTATGAGGAAGTTTGAACCAACGGTGATTGATATACCCGAAAGCCGCAGCAAGTGCCACAAAAACCGCGACCAACTCAAATACTGTTTCAACAGTCATAAGATAAACTGAAATAGGTTCTATTTAGTCTGTTTTTCTTCACTTAACTACTTCTGGAGAGGCATTTCCAAGCTCTAGACTGCGCAGGTAGGCTGCCTGAACAGCGGTTGAAATCAATGCCCGAAAAGCACCTTTTTCCAGTTGCAAAACCGCGGCAGCGGTTGTGCCTCCTGGAGAAGTAACCATGTTACGCATTTCTGCCGGCTCTTCCTCGGAAACCCTCGCAAAAGTAGCTGCGCCAAAAACCATCTGCACGACGAGTTCATGTGCATCAGCCGTTGAAAATCCTAACTGTACTGCCGAATCTACAAGTGCTTCTATCAAAAGAAACACGTACGCCGGCCCAGAGCCCGTAATAGCTGTCGCCATATCAAGAAATTTTTCATTCGACACATGAAGATGCTTACCGAGAGCATCTACTATAGCCGTGACCTGTTGAATTTGCACCGAACCCACCTCAGTCGAGGCAGTCCAGACGGTCATCCCTTCTCCAACCTGTGCAGGTGTGTTTGGCATAGTGCGAACAACCGCGCGGTGATTCAGTCCAGCTGCTATGGTTTCAATCGTTACCCCAGCAACTATCGATAAAATCAACGTCTCACTCTTTATGGTGTCTCGAAGTTCTGACAACACAGCGGGTAACACCTGCGGCTTGACCGCAAGTACCACCACGTCCGCTTTACTAATCGCCTCAAGATTATTCTGTGTTGTCTGAATACCATAAGCATCCCGCACTTCCTTGAGACGGTCCTCCTGAGTATCACTCGCGGTTACGTGAATCGGATCAAGTTGATGTTTCGATAAAATTCCGCCAATGATGGCCTGACCCATAGCACCAGTACCTATAAAGGCAAAACGAACATCTTGTAGTAGGCGTCTTTGCTCCACACTGTCCCTCCTCAACCCCAAAAATTAACTGCCCTGTTTATTCTAGTGTTCTCTTCTAGCCATCCGTGGCATATATTCACAAGCGTGGACCCTCTCACACACACATTGGTCGGGGCTAGCCTCGCCAAAACTGGACTCAAAAAATTATCACCCTATGCAACAACAACACTCATTCTTGGAGCGAATGCCCCCGATATTGACGCAATAACAATGCTAATCGATCGGGGTTTGTCTTTGGGCTTTCGACGAGGGTGGACTCACGGTGTACTCGCACTCATCATTCTTCCGATCCTTCTAGCGTTATCAATACACTTTATCGACAAATTTCTATCGAGTATTCGCCAAAGGGCTCATGTTACAAAACTCCCCCCTCTTTTAGTTTTGTCATATATTTCTGTGCTTACACATCCTGTACTTGACTGGCTAAATACATATGGCGTTCGCTTTTTAATGCCATTTAGTGACCGCTGGTTTTATGGAGACGCTCTTTTTATTATCGACCCGTGGGTTTGGCTCCTACTCGGAGCCGGACTTTTTATGACACTTTCTCAATCGCTTGCAAATATCACCGCATGGGTGGGCGTTTGTATTATTACGACCGCCCTAGTCACTGTCACTCCTATTGTTCCACCACTCGCAAAAATTGTTTGGGTAATGAGCATCACAGGCATTGCGGTCCTGCGAATACGGTGTGCATCTAATTGGAAGGTGGAAAGAAACACAAAGATCGGCTTGAGCATCGCATGTGTTTACGCTGTATTAATGATTGGCGGGAGTAGAATAGCGGAACGTCAAGTAGAAGATTGGCTTACGAACCGTGGCATTACATTTTCAGCCATTATGGCCGGTCCACTTCCAGCGAATCCTTTCGTGCGAGACATTATCGTGGCTGACAGGCACCACTACCACTTTCTTGAACTAAATTGGCTATCTGAAAATATGATCCGAATCGCTGGACCGTCGGTAGATCACGGTGGTGACGGAGCAATCGTCCGAGCAGCTTTAACAGCACCCCATGTCCGTGGTTTGCGAACGTGGATGCGATTTCCAGCATTTACGATAGAAATTCTTTCCGATGGATACCGCGTTAGTATCCGAGATGTCCGCTACGCGCGTGGTGCAAGTTCAGGATTTGCAGAGACTGTCGTAATCCTTGATTCTGAACTTTCACCGAAACTTGATTAGCCTGTTGTTTCTGTCATCAGGAATTATTTTTTCGGATGCCACAAGCCAACCAGAGTTCCTTCAGTAAAATGTTTCAATTCATCCCAATCACTGATGGGTAAACTAATATGTGCCAATGCAGTCGTTGGTAGTTCTCTATATTCACCAGTGAGTTTTTCAACGAGCTGCTCAAGTCCAGGGTTGTGCCCAATTATCAATAACCTCTGTGCCACACTAGAGCAAGCCTGAATTACTGTGATCAGAGTGCCTTGATCGGCCAAATAAATTCTAGGATCTATTGATACAAAGACTTGACGCCCACAATTTTCGACCACGAGAGACGCCGTACTCTGCGCCCTAAGAGAACTGGAACTGACAATTGAATCTGGCACCAAATCGCTCGCGCGCAGAAACTCACCAGCCTGAAGAGCCTCGCGATTGCCCCGCTTGTTTAGTGGTCGATCATGGTCCTCCACCGTTAAATTTTTCCAACTAGACTTAGCGTGTCGCATTAATAACAAGGTCTTCATGGATGGTTCCAATATTAGATCAGCAACCCTGTATTCACAGTACTGCACCGTGAACATGTGGCGCATAAAAATTGACATCGGAATTATGTCGCAAATTCTTTCAACATAGCACTAGAATGAAACAGTGCTACTTGTCCAATTGATTGATCTGTACTCGTTTGTGGTTTTTGCTTCCGTCCTGATTTCATGGATCCAACTTCCACCTTCAAATTCTGTCGTTGCATTCCTTAACTCAATGACGGAACCGTTGTTGGGACCAATCAGATCAATACTCCCAGATATGGGTGGTCTGGATTTTTCACCACTCGTGTTACTGTTTGGTCTACGTTTCCTCCGTGGCGTGGTCCTTTCGGTCACACTAGGTTTTTGACTACACTTCGCAAGCTATGAGGTGCAATGTGCATAGGATTCTTTTAACAATTGCTGCCGTTACCACGCTTACTACTGCAACTGCAGCCCAAAATACTGAGAACCCCTACTCAACCCGCGTGGATCGTCGAGAAGGACTTGAAGGTTTTCGGATACACTGCACTATCTGCCATGGATATGACGCCAAGGGTGGCGGCGAAACAAACGGACCAGACCTCACAACAGGACGATTTAGACACACCAGCTCGGTCAGCGGACTTTTTGATGTCATTCGTAATGGCGTACAAGGCACTGCCATGCTTGGGATTAATCCCGACACACCTGACCGTCTTGTCTGGCAAATCATGACCTATTTAGATTCCCTGACACCGAATCCGGCTAATATCGATCTACCAGGCAGTCTCACATCTGGACAAACATTATTTACGGGAAAAGGAAACTGTTCAAGCTGTCACATGATTAATGGTGAGGGTGGTCGCCTCGGACCAGATTTATCAAGAATTGGTGAAAGACGTGACCCTGATACACTAAAAATGGACCTTCTCAGTCCAAATGAAAGTGTTGAACCACGGTGGTGGAGAATAGCTGTAACACATCACGATAATACGACCCTCGAAGGATTAAGAGTCAGTGAAGATACGTTTTCACTGCGTCTTATTGATGAAAACGAACGCTTGTGGTCTTTGGCAAAGAAAAATGTTGATTCGTACGAAACTAATAAAACCTCAACGATGCCAAGTGTAGAGGGAAACCTCACCGATCAAGAGATAGACGATCTTGTCGCCTATCTTTTCTCGCTGCGGAAGGAGAGTTAGCCGATGAAACGGCTTATAGTAATTAGCATCTTTATAGTCGCCTCAGGACAAGTACTGTCAGCTCAAGGACAGGAAAGCACCTCAGCTCCGTCTTTCTCACCAGTAACATGGGAACGTCTCGTAAACGCTGACGAAGAACCTCATAATTGGCTTATGTACTCAGGCACATTTAATAGCCAACGATTCAGTCGACTTGCGCAAGTCGACATAAACAGCGTTGCAAACCTTGAACTAAAATGGGCTTATCAACTCCGTGAGTTAGATCGCGCTGAGACTACTCCTTTAGTCGTCGACGGTGTCATGTTTATTACTGAAGCCCCAAGTAACCTTGTGGCCGTCGACGCAGCCACTGGCGGCCTCTACTGGGAATACGACCATGAACTTCCCGAAGACCTACGACTCTGTTGTGGGCGCAATAACCGCGGCGTTGCAATCCTTGATAACAACCTCTACATGAGTACCCTCGACGCTCATCTTGTAGCAATTGACGCGACTACCGGAAGCGTGGTTTGGGATACCGAAGTCGCAGATTATAAATCAGGCTACAGTAAAACGGCCGCCCCATTAATTGTTAAAGACCAAGTAGTCACTGGAATTGCTGGTGGAGAGTTCGGTATCCGGGGATTTCTTGATTCCTACAACGCTAACTCTGGAAATCTGGAATGGCGAACCTATACTATTCCCGGTCCAGACGATCCCGGCAACCAGACATGGGCTGGAGAATCTTGGCGAACCGGCGGATCACCTACATGGATCACGGGTTCCTATGATCCAGATCTTGATCTCGTGTATTGGGGGACTGGAAACCCTGGTCCTGACTACAACGGTCAGATGCGACTTGGTGACAACCTTTATTCTGATTCAGTACTAGCTCTGAGCGGTGAAAGCGGAGAATTAGATTGGTACTTTCAGTTTACCCCACACGATGTTCATGACTGGGATGCAATCCAGATACCAATCTTGGCGGATATCGACTACCAAGGACAGACACGAAAAGTAATGATGTGGGCTAATCGGAATGCCTTTTTTTACACCCTCGACCGGGAAACCGGTGAATTCCTTGTAGGAAAACCGTTTGCCCGTCAAACATGGGCTGAAGGACTTGATGACAGCGGTCGCCCAATTCGAGTGCCTAACATGGAACCAACCCCTGATGGTATCGTTGTGTCCCCCTCAGTGCTAGGAGCCACTAACTGGTGGTCCCCTGCCTACAACCCCCAGACCGGCCTCTTTTATGTGAATGCGTTCGACGGGGAAGCCGAATATTTTATTCGCGAAACAGAATATCTGGCCGGTTTTCGATTTGCCGGAGGAGGACAACAGGCAGTCTCTGCTATCGATAATTATGTAAACACTATTCGGGCTATCGATCCAAAAACAGCTGATGTCAAGTGGGAGTTTGAGATTACACCTCAGTCGAAAGCGGGACTTCTAACAACATCGGGGAATTTGGTGTTTGGTGGTGGCGTGGATGGGTACTTCTTTGCGCTCGACGCAAAAACCGGAGAAGAACTTTGGCATATCAATCTCGGGGCGCTAATCCAAGCTGCACCGATTAGCTATGCCGTTGATGGACAACAATATATTGCTGTAGCAGCTGGCAATGTCTTGTATTCCTTCGGTCTGCATGACTAAAAAATGCTCTAAACTTTATTAACATCTAAAACACCGTACTAATGTTAAATGTTTCCAGATCGTCTTTAAATAATCGCCTTAAACTAAAAAATTCATCTTTGGGTGTACTGTGTACCTCCGTAGTTATAATTTTTTTGTTACTACTCGTAATATCTCGCTGGACAGTCACACATGCTAATGTGCAAGGCGCGTCTCTTCAAACTGAAGATTCCATTCAAGATCACCCTTCTCAACGAAACGCAAATTACTTTATCGATGTCGAGTTGGATCCTGAAAATCGAACACTGACTGGACGTGAAATTCTTACGTGGAGGAACATTTCCTCAATCTCCACGACGGAATTACAGTTTCATCTGTACTACAATGCATGGAAAAATAGCCGGTCTACTTGGCTGCAGGAAAACAACATCGCTCCTCGCAGAGGTCGTCGTGGACTTGCAAGTCGGCCTTCATCAGACTGGGGTTGGATTGATGTTACTGCGGTCCGCCTCCTTGGAGAAGGTGACGCACCTGCTACTGATTTGACTGATGAAATTACACACATATCCCCTGACGATGGCAACCCAAACGACGAAACCGTCCTCCGGGTACCCTTGCCATTTGCAGTCGATTCAGGCGCTACAGTAAACGTCGAAATAAAATGGACCTCTCGGATCCCTCGGACCTTTGCCCGCACCGGAACAGTAGGCGATTATTTTTTTATCGCCCAATGGTTTCCAAAAATAGGGGTCTTGGAGGACACCGGATGGAATTGTCACCAGTTTCATGCAATCACTGAATTCTTTTCTGACTACGGTGTCTACGACGTACGTATTACTGCGCCTACTGACTGGATTGTCGGTGCGACGGGAATTGAACGTGCAAAAAGCAATAACGGAAACGGAACAACGACTCATCATTATTATCAGGAAGACGTACATGACTTTGCGTGGACGACCAGCCCTGATTTTCTCGAACGTCAAGCTCGTTTTGAGCATCCGGACTTACCCGATGTCGACATTCGGTTGCTTCTTCAACCAGAGCACGCCGACCAAGCCGAGCGACATTTCAAAGCGACTCAAGACACTTTGCGATATTACGGTGAATGGTTCGGCGCATATCCGTACAGCCACGTTACGGTTGTTGACCCGGCTTGGCAGAGCGGTTCCGGTGGCATGGAGTATCCGACCTTTTTTACCGCTGGCACGCGTTGGTTAGCTCCGAAGACATCAGCCGATGACGGACCGGAGGCTGTCACTATTCACGAAGCCGGACATCAATTTTGGTACGGTGTTATCGGAAACAATGAGTTTGAACACGCGTGGTTAGATGAAGGTCTCAATACTTTTGCTACAGGACGAGTAGTAGACCTCACGTTTTCTCCGCACTATTTAAGGACACGGTTTTTTGGTGGATTGATACCATGGACTTTCAAAGATCTTTCGTGGTCACGTGAAATCTACCGGTTACCTTCTTACAGGAGAAATGCCCGTACGGATCCGCCCGCAACACCGTCTTATCTTTATTGGCCAACCAGTGGACGTAGTAACATTTACGACAAACCTGCGCTCTGGTTATACACACTTGAACGTTATCTAGGATGGGACGTACTCCAGAAAGGCATGTCCGATTTTTACAAACAGTGGCAGTACGATCATCCAAAACCGGATGACTTTTTTTCAGCTATCAATGAAGCTAGCGACGAAAATCTACAATGGTTTTTTGATCAAATTCATAACACTTCCGTTGTTTTTGATTATGAACTACAGCAGTTAACAAGTAGGAAAATAGTTAACCGCGGTTTCTTTCAAGACTCTGGAAAAAATTCTTTTATCGAAGGGGACTCGGAAGATTTATTTACCACAACTGTCGTGGTTAGACGCCATGGTGAAGGCATCTTTCCTGTAGAAATAGTAACCACATTTACTGATGGCCACGAAGAGCGAGAATTGTGGGATGGGCATGATCGGTGGACAAGTTTCACGTACAAAAGAAACGTAAAAGCTTCAGACGCATCCGTCGATCCCGAGCGTGTACTGTTGTTAGATATTAATTACACAAACAACAGCAGAACCCTGACTCCAAAGGCCGAGGAGGCCGCTCGAAAATGGAGTCTTAAGTGGTTGGTCTGGTTGCAAGATCTCCTTTTAACTTATGGGTTTTTTGTGTGATTAAATCCTTTCTTGATGGCTGCAACCGAAGCTTCCACGCGCCTATGACGTTAGTCGGAGTGTACGTAATAACCTTGGCACTCGCGATTCCTGCGACTCTTTCTTTACAAGACACCATTGCGACGCATATAGGCTCAAGTATGGCCGGGCATCAAATGGCTGAAGGAGTTTCGCTTTCATGGTGGGAAGAATTCCGGGCCACTGCAGATGGCCTTGAAAGAACATTTACCTACTCGATAATTGGTTTTGCCGCAATATTAAGAAACCTTAGCAGCTTTTTGGACAGAACCTCACCTCCGCAAACCTTGGTTCCTTTGATCATCTGTTACCTTACCGTTTGGAGTTTTTTAATTGGAGGAATTTTTGATCGGTTGGCACGAGGAAAACATATTGGCAGTACAGCATTTTTTTCTGCCTGTGGAACTCATTTTTTTAGATTTTGCCGGTTGGCTATCATCGTCGGAGCGACCTACTGGCTGCTACTAAGCATTGTACACCCTTGGTTGTTCGAAACTCAGTACGAGAAATGGATACATGATTTTACGGTCGAGCGAAATGTCTTTTCCGTTCGCCTAGCGCTATATGCACTCTTTGCCACATTGTTAGGTGCAGTTAATCTCGTCTTCGACTATGCGAAGATTCGTGTTGTAGTAGAAGACCGCCACAGTGCGATTGGCGCAATCTTCGCTGCGGTAAGATTTGTGAAACGAAATCCTTGGCCAACGATAGGGCTATATCTTCTGAATGTGTCACTCTACCTGTTAGTGCTAGTTATCTACGCATTTTTTGCACCAAGTGTCGATACTCCCGTCTTGTTAGCATTGCTTATTGGACAGACATACGTGATGGCACGGCTTTTTGCCAAATTGATTTTTTACAGTTCCCAAATTTCATATTTCCAAAGCCAGCTAGCTCACGCAAGTTACGTTAATAATCCAATTCCCGTATGGCCAGAATCACCGACAGCAGAAGCAATAGCCAATTCAAAAAACTAGTCCCAAAAAAATGTGCCACGCTAAAAATAAGGCACTCATTAATACAATTTTTAGACCTTCGATAGCACTCTGTGATAGAACAGAGATGTAACTGGAGACAAACATGACCCTAAGGATCCTTTCATTTGCATTTTTGATAGTCGCAACTTCTATACTCCCGTCCAATTACGTGGAATCCGGACAAGCAACGCCCCAACAGATCGAACAAAACGTGAAGGATGCCTTAAAAGGACGAGATTTCCGGCGCGTGACCGCAACGGTTAGCGCGACAGAAGCCACCTTGTCCGGAAGCGTCCCTACGTTCTGGGCAAAAGATCAGGCAATCAAAAAAGTGCTCCGAGTAGATGGGATTGAAACGGTCGCGAGTGAACTTGAACTGCCGGAGGGTGAAAGCGACGAGAATATTGCCGAAGACGTCGCGAAAGTTGTTCAAAGATACGCACACTACACAATGTGGGACTTTATAAACGGCCAAGTGAACGAAGGAAAGGTGTCACTTGCTGGTCTGGTAACACCTGATCGTAACAAGAAGGACGATCTTTTTGAACGCATCGCAAAAATTAAGGGAGTGAAGGATGTCGAAAACACAATTATCACACTTCCTCCATCTTCAAGTGATGCACGAATTAGAAATTCGATCGCTAATAGACTCGCGAACAATTTACATTTTGAGCGGATTGCAAGAATGCCGAACCCTCCGTTTCACATCATTGTGCACAATGGCATTGTGACACTGGTCGGCTTCGTACAAACACAGATTGAATTCATTGAACTACAACAACTTGTGGCGCAATCAAACGACGTCCTCCGCGTTGAAAACCTCTTACAAACACTTCGATAGCCCATGGTTTCAATGTGAAATTACGAGCCCAGCGCGAATTGGCACATGAATGAGTTAGCCATTCAAAACACTATTCAGTCAGACTACTCGGACACGCAACACCCGTGCCTCCAAGTCCACAATAACCACCGGGGTTCTTGGCAAGATATTGTTGATGGTATTCCTCGGCGTAATAAAAATGATCGGCAGAAACAATTTCAGTAGTGATGTGATCAAATCCTGCTTTTGCAAGAACGTTTTGGTACTGCACCCGAGACTCTTCCGCGGCTTGGCGCTGAAGATCCGTATTAAAATAAATACCTGATCGATATTGGGTGCCAATATCGTTACCCTGTCGCATGCCTTGGGTGGGATCATGATTTTCCCAAAATGTCCTTAACACTTGCTCCAAATTCACTTCAGCAGGAAAAAATACCACCAAAATCGCCTCTGTATGACCTGTTTGGCCACTACAAACTTCTTGATATGTTGGGTTTGGAGTGTATCCACCTACATACCCAACAGCTGTAGTGTATACCCCTGTCATTTCCCAAAATTTACGTTCAGCACCCCAAAAACAACCCATTCCAAACAAAATGTGTTCTGAACCTTCGGGAAACGGTGAAACAAGCGGAACTTCCTTCACGTAATGAAAATCGGGAAGCGGCATAACCTCAGACCGACCAGGTAGCGTGTCCCCACGTTTTAGTGTTCCCAATATGTCACTATTACCGAAAATATTCCACATGATTGACCTCAAATTATCGCACTAGAAATCTATTCTCTTTTCATGAACCAGCACAGGTACCACTGTTCATTTAATGATACGCTGTAGATGTAATCAAGTGGGTTAAACTGGGAGAAGAGCATGGGCCATAAATTCACCGCGAACATTCCATCGCATCGGATCACATCGCCCGAATTATTTTTTAATCGCCGGAAATTCTTATCAGCATTTGGCGTCGGAATTCTTGCTACACCATTTGCTTCGTGCTCTTTCCCGGCAGGCGCTTCCCAAGCTCGCGCACAATCGTCATTACTAGAGGTGCCACTCCAGCGGCCATCCGTCTTTCCAGCACAGCGAAATTCCGCTTTTCAATCACCTCCGATGACAATCGACCGGCAAGATTTTACACCCCGTGAGGTAGCTGCATCCCACAATAATTTTTATGAGTTTCTAGCCGGCCGTGGTGGGCCAGTTTGGCAATTCTGTGGAGACTTTGAAGTTGAACCATGGAAAGTAGAAATCACAGGTGAATGCAACAACCCGATGACACTTGATCTGGATGATCTTTTTGCATTTGATCACGAAGAACGCGTTTATCATTTTCGATGTGTCGAACGATGGGCTATGAATGTACCTTGGTCTGGCTTTCCACTAAGTAAACTTATTGAACAGGCACAACCGACCAGCGCCGCAAAGTACATCCGATTTGAAACCGGAGTCAATGAAGCTCAGATGCCCGGAGTTACCGGTTCTCCTTGGTATCCATGGCCTTATCACGAAGGGTTACGTCTCGACGAAGCCATGAATGAACTTGCGATGGTTGTTACAGGTGTTTATGGAGATCCTCTACTAAGACAGCATGGCTCACCAATTCGAGTTATTGTTCCTTGGAAATACGGTTACAAAAATCCTAAATCGATCGTGAAAATTGAGTTTGTTCGTGATGAACCATCAACCTTCTGGCAGGTTCAACCCCACGAATACGGATTTCTGTCAAATATTAATCCAAATATTCCCCATCCACGGTGGCCACAAAATGTTTCCTATTGGCTGGATACGGAGGAAACATTTGCAACCCCGATGTTTAATGGATATGAGGAGTATGTCGCAGACCTTTATCCGGATGAACCGAGAGAACTCCAGCGACCTCTCGGGATAGGCGACGTAGCTCGGTAAAGATTTGACCCCTAAACTCACTAGGCGGCCAACTCTCACCTAGCACAATAATTGGTGCCTCGCGATGCTTACTGATTCCACTGTCACATCAGTCTCACCCGACGATCCATCAGACTTAGCTCTTCTTGAAAATGTTCATCCATCCACATGGATAAATCCTAATCCTGTAACACGTTACAACTTGGTTGTCGTCGGAGCAGGCACAGCAGGACTCGTCACGGCTGCTGTCGCGGCAGGCCTCGGCGCTAAAGTCGCTCTTATAGAACGCCATCTCATGGGTGGCGATTGTCTGAACGCGGGCTGCGTTCCATCAAAAAGCCTCATACGATCGGCACGGGCTTGGGCCGCTACATCTCGTGGCTCTGAATTTGGAATTCACCACTCTACTGATACTAATAAAAATTTTAGCGCTGTCATGGAACGAATGCGTCGTATACGTGCCCGTCTCAGTCGGATTGATTCCGCACAAAGATTTACAGACCTTGGTGTCGATGTCTTTATTGGATCGGCACAATTTACCTCTGAAGACACTGTTGAAGTCGGAGAAAAAAAATTATCGTTCAGTCGAGCAGCCATCTGCACAGGAACACGACCGAGTGTGCCAGGAATTCCCGACCTTCAAAGTATTAACTTTCTCACCAACAACACTATTTTCTCACTCTCAGAAAAACCCGCACGACTGGCTATCGTTGGAGCCGGACCCATCGGATGCGAAATGGCCCAAACGTTTTCACGCCTGGGAAGCCACGTAACCCTAATTGAAGAAGCAGAACAAATTCTTCCCCGCGAAGATTGTGATGCGGCCGCTGTCGTTCATCATCACCTTAACTTAGACAAAGTGGATATACAACACAGTGCCACCATCACTCAAATCGCACAACAATTGCAGAACAAGGTGATTCGTTATAACAATTCTCTCGGCCAACAAGAATTACTCGTTGACGAAATATTGATCGCGACTGGTCGGACACCGAACGTAGAGAATCTCGGCCTTGACGCAGCAAATGTCATAGCCGAAAAATCAGGAATTGTGGTAAATCAAAATCTTCAAACCAGTAATCCCAGGATCTACGCAGCAGGGGATATCTGTTCCCCATTCAAGTTTACTCATACAGCAGACGCGATGGCTCAAATCGTGATTCAAAATGCCTTGTTTCCGCATCCATTCGGATTTGGTAAGGCAAACGTGAAGTCGTTACTCATTCCTTGGTGCACTTACACAGACCCTGAAATTGCCCATGTCGGACTTTACAGGAATGAAGCAGAAACACAGGGATTTAATGTTGAAACCTTCACCCAGCCATTCAATGAAGTCGACCGGGCTATCCTGGAGGGTGAAGAAGCTGGGTTCGCCCGTGTACACATCAAAAAAGGGACGGATAAGATTTTGGGAGCAACCATTGTAGGTAACAATGCTGGAAATATTATTAGTGAAATCAGCGTCGCAATGAATGCCCAGCAAGGACTTAGCCTGATTGGAAAAACAATCCATCCCTATCCCACTCAAGCCGAAGTGCTCAGAAAACTGGCCAACCAGTTGCGGCGAGCCCGTTTCTCAGAAACTCAAAAATCATTGTTAACGCGTTGGTTCTCGTGGACAAGGTGACGAATGAAGAACGTTAGTCTACTATTAAGATAACTCTACTCATATAAGATAAACCCGCCCATTTAAATCAAGGAAATTACAATGAAAGTCTCCATCACTTACTGTGGCCGATGAAAATATTTACCCAAAGCTTCCAGTTTGGCGGCTGTGATTAAAACAAAAGTCGAATGCACCCTTGAACTCATTGAGGGTAGTAATGGCGTTTTTGATGTTGTCGCAAATGACGTGCTTATTTTTTCCAAACACACAGAAAATCGATTTCCTGAAGAACAGGAAATTCTGATGGTCTTAGAGAACATTTCTGAAAACTAGCTGAAATTGTAACGGCTTTTCAGATCGATCAGAAGCTTATGACTCAGACTGAATCTGATTCCTAACCGCAGAAATAATATGCTCTGTTGAGATCCCAAAGCGAGCAAGTAACTCCTCTGGTTTTCCACTACGTGGCACTTCTCTGACTGCAAGCCGGGTTACCGTGACACCGTGAGGCGCTACTGCCTCACTAACAGCATCACCTAATCCCCCTGCTGGATAATGATCTTCCACCGTGATGACTTTGTTCTTAGTCTGAAGTCCAGCATTCACAATGGTCTTGTCATCGATCGGTTGCACAGAGTACGCATCAATTACACGAATAGACACACCTTCTTTTTGTAACTCTTCGTAGGCCCTTAACGATTCATAGACGGTCACACCGGCCGCAACGACGGTGGCGACATCCTCATCGCTTTCACGTAAGACCTTAGAGCCACCGATTACAAAGTGTGCTGCATTGTCGTAAATGACTTCTGTTTTCGGTCGACTAGTGCGAATGTACACCATGCCCTCATATGCTGCCGCGGCCACGACTAATCGCTCTGCGCTAACCCCATCACAAGGATACAGAACCACACAAGTCGGAACACTACGCATCATGGCAAGATCTTCAAGTGCCATCTGGGACGGACCGTCCTCTCCGATTGAAACGCCAGCATGAGAACCCGCGAACTTGATATTCGCCTTTATTCCACCGATCCCAGCCATGCGAATAAAATCAGAGGCCCGTGTCAGAAAACAGGCAAATGTGGATGGGAATGGAATAGCCCCACGACTAGCCAACCCGACAGCGGCTCCAACCATTACCTGTTCCGCAATGTATGTTTCATAAAATCGATCTGGATGTGTGCTTTCAAACACCTCACTAAATGTTGAATTGCCAACATCGGCATCCAAAGCCACGACCCTTGAATTCACGGAACCAAGCGCCGCAAGAGCTGCCCCATACGCGGTGCGCGTAGCAACTTGATCGCCAAGCTCATAAGCTGGATCAGGAATTTCCGTACCCTGAAGAACATCAGACGCGACGCGACTAGGCGGCGGAGGTATACCAGGCATATCAGTCCCAGAAACTATTTGTTGCTCAAGTGATGCAAGTGCAGTTTCAAGTTCGACACCCTTTTTAATAGCCTTTCCGTGCCAACCATCCTTCCCTTCCATTAACGGCACACCCTTACCCTTTAAAGTGTGCGCCAAAATCATGGTGGGACAACCTGTCATGTTCTGGGCTTCATCTAAGGCATCTAGGAGGGCTCCGTGATCATGCCCATCAACAATAATGGCATGCCAACCAAAAGCCTTCCAGCGACGAGCATAAGCTTCCATATCATGACCCAACTGGGTCTTTCTGCTCTGACCTAGTCCGTTGACATCAGTAATTCCACACAGATTGTCGAGTTTAAAATACTGGCCCGCCTGCGCTGCTTCCCAGACAGAACCCTCGGCAGATTCGCCATCCCCCATTAAGACATAAGTCCGATAATCAGAACCAAGACGACGGGCATTTAGGGCAATACCTATCGCCGCACAAATACCTTGCCCCAAAGAGCCGGTTGCCACATCGACGAAGGGTAATCGTGGCGTTGGATGTCCTTCAAGATCGCAATCAAGATTTCGCAGGGAAAGCAAATCACTTTTGGACAAAAACCCAGCTTCGGCCCACGCCGCATAAAGCAGGGGAGCCGCATGTCCTTTAGATAAGACAAAGCGATCGTTATCTTGATGCTGTGGATTTTGAGGATCAAAACGCATCTGACCAAAAAAGACTGCAGCCACCGCATCAGCCGCCGAACAACAACTAGATGGATGACCACTCCCAGCCTCAGATGTAGCGCGAACAGATTCGATACGAAGTCTGGTGGCAATAGTTTGTAGCTTCGGAATTAATGTTGTTCTATTAGCGGACACAGCCACCTCCGGTGCGGAGTCTACCACGAGGAACTATTTAGATATCAAGAGTAAGTGCCGTGACCGCGAATGAACCGGCACCAATGCCCTGTTTTTTTGCTATCTGTACCTGAGAAAAAAGCAGTGCAGTTGCTCGTTCGTGAAACTCTGCATTTGACGTTATTTCACCCAAACTCACCAACACACGAACCGCCGCACAGTTTATCTCAAGTGGCTTCATAACTTCTCTCATTAATCCAATATCATTCTGATGACTCACTCGATCGAACAATCCGCCACTATCTTGATCCAAAAATACACGTAGTACGTATCTAATTAATTCTTGAGCGAGGTCCAAATACACTTCACGATCTGTGGCTTCGTATAAGTGAATCAAGGTTCCACTCACCAGCACCTGATCTCTCAAAAGACCTCTAATCACTTGTCCCTGATTGACATCATGCGCAATACCTCGTCCTCGCTCATACGATGTCCCAACCACACGCTCCATAGAGGCCACGGCAAACTGCAGCAAGGATGGATCATTAAAAATTTCAGCCGCGCGCACGTAGGCTGCTGACATCTCTGCAGTTCCATCAGCGTACACCGCCTGATCAACAAACGGGACATCAGATTTTTCACGAAAATCTGCTTCAAGACGATAATAGTCCTCATTAGCATATTGACTAGAAAAAAAACCTCCTTCGACATGATCCGAAAGTGTCGCCGACACATAACGAATCACATCTTGTGCTCGATCTCGGTAGCGATCCTCACCAAGGACGAGCCAGCCCTCCAGAAAAAGATCCAAGACGCTAGCATTTACACTTAGCAACTTTTCATATTGTGGATCAGTCCATGCTTCACCCGCACAATAGCGGAATACTCCTCCCGAGACATCGTCAAAGAGTTCTCCCCATCCAATAGCATCTAACGTCTTAAGAGCCATCTGTCGTAACGAAGAATCTCCTGAACTCACTCTGGTCAACATGAACTGCACAGCAGCTGGGTGCACTCTCTTTGGGCTCGCGTCAAACCCTCCATGGACCTGGTCGTAGTGCTCAATCAAACAACTTTCATACCATCCGATCAGTGCCTGAATTTCTTTGGCTGCTGAGAACTCATGAACAGCCTCACAACTAGGTTTTGAAATTAACGACACCGTTTCAATTTCTCTGTATTTTCGCTGGAATGTCAAAGAGACTTCTTGGAGTAAAGTAACCATCCGAGAAACGTCTACGAACGTTTCTCCTCCCAAGAGCTGCCCTGCTGGACTTAGAAATGCGGTCGTTGGCCATCCTCCAAGATTGTACCGTTCATTAATATCTGGACGTAAATCTGTATCAACCCAAATAGGTATAAAGTTTTCATGAATGAGCTCACAAACAAACTTGTCCCTGTAAGTTGTGCCGAGCATCCTGGCACATCCTTGGCACCATGCAGCCCCGATAGCAAGAAGCACGGGAAGACGTTCGATCCTAGCCCTTTTAAAAGCCTCATTACCCCATGGCAACCAACGCACTGCCTCTGATGACGATCCGGTAACAACAGAATCCACAATTCGGGATTATAATGACCTATCAATTAAATTTCCGATTACTTCATGTCGCACAAGATAACGTTGATTCCCGGTGATGGTATTGGACCAGAAATCACGACTGCGGTTACCCAACTTCTAGATCGAACCGACGTATCTATTGAATGGCAAGAAGAAATAGCCGGAGCAGCAGTTGCAAAACATTCTGGTAATCCTGTTAGACAACAAACCCTTGACTCCATCGTACGAAACCGCACGGCACTAAAAGGCCCGATTGCCACGCCGATAGGAAAAGGCTTCGCAAGTGCCAACGTCGAACTGAGACGTTCCCTTGGTCTATTTGCAAATCTACGACCGGTTTACAACCTCCCCGGTGTCACCACAAAATTTAGCGATATAGACTTGGTTGTAGTTAGAGAAAACACAGAGGATTTATATTCTGGATTAGAACATCAAGTTGTGCCAGGTGTTGTCGAGTCACTAAAAGTCATTACAGCAGCCGCGTCGACAAGAATCGCAAAGTTTGCATTTACGTACGCAACAAAAAAAAAGCGGCAGAAAATTTCTGCTGTTCACAAGGCCAACATTATGAAGATGGGAGACGGATTGTTTCTTGATTCTGTCCGATCGGTCGCTCATTCTTTTAAAAATATTGAATACGAAGAACGCATCGTGGATGCGGCTTGCATGCATCTCGTCCTAGAACCGACCAAATTTGATGTCCTGCTTCTACCAAACCTTTATGGGGACATCGTGTCTGATTTATGTGCGGGACTGGTTGGGGGTTTAGGCCTTGTTCCGTCCGCTAACCTTGGAGACGAACTAGCAATATTTGAAGCTGTCCACGGGACTGCACCAGATATCGCAGGGCAGAACTGTGCAAATCCGACGGCCTTACTCTTATCTGCAGTGCTAATGCTTGAACATTTGGGTGAAACAAAAGTCGCCGAACAAATCTTTATTGCCCTGAACCGCGTGCTAACTAAAGGGAAACATAGAACCCGAGATTTAGGTGGCGACGCAAGCACACACACCTTTACTGAAGCGATCTCTCAAGAAATGGAACTTCTATGACTGCTCAGTTATATCTGCGTCGATATTAATATCAATGCATTTCCTGACAGTATTCCATGCAGGACAACCAGCGGGATGAGCTTCAAGGACCCGTTCCGCGTCTTTGCGTGTCCCTGGTGGAATGACAAAAACATAATGGACCCGTATGCGAGTAATTTGCATTACCTTCGACACTGCCTCAATATCACCCTCAACTTCAGCTCTAATCTTCCCGCGTGGAACGGGAATATCACGCACCTCCAGTGCGCGTGTCAATGTTCCCAATAGTCAAGCACCAACCGCTGCAACCATATGATCGAGAGTCGCAGGAAGTTCTTCGTCAGGTTCAATACCGTAGAAATGTTTTATACCCCCGTGCACCCCAAATCGAATTGGAGATTCAAAATTCTCAAGAAAAGCTTCCCGAATTGAACCCTTTACGCGCTCAATGCGAAGACGGCTTGTGTGAACAATTGATCCCATAGATTAATCTCCTTGTTTTGTCCCTCGGGTGCTACAATTATCGTCCATGCCAAAGCCAAAGAAATTTCTGTTATTGGTATTTTTTGTACTCTGTGTCACAACAGAACTTTATACGAAATCTCAGCAATCTGAAGAAGCTCCGGCAGGAGTTGTAAATTTCACTCGAATTGATGCGACAGTTGCCTGCGCTGGAGCGACACCACCAGAAGCAATGCAAGATTTAAAATCACGAGGTTTCACATCGGTGATTAATTTTAGAACCACCGTAGAACGTGGAGCTACAGTCGATCCAGGTCGAAAGGCAGCAGAAGCTGCCGGGTTGAAATACTACCATCTCCCGTTCCGACGACCGACCGCAGAAATTACACAAGAATTTCTTCGAACTGTAGCTGACCCTAATAACCAACCGGTCTATATCCACTGCGGTTCAGCTAATCGAGTTGGAGCAATGTGGTTAATTAAACGTGTTCAATTAGATAATTGGTCTGTGCAAGACGCCACAGCCGAAGCAGAGATGATTGGGCTTAGCAGTCAGGGCCTTAAAGATTTCGCACTTGAGTACGTCAAGGGTGGCGGTTAATCATTCAAATTCTCTCGGAGACATGACGCCAGAAGAATTTAAGCGTCATGGCACAACCCTCGTGGACTGGATTGCGTCTTATCTCAGTCACACCGATCATTACCCGGTCCTCGCTCAAGTTAAACCGGGAGAAATCCGCAACCAATTACCTGGCACTCCCCCTAAATCTGGCGCGGCTTTTGATGAAATATTTAGCGAGTTCGAAAGAGTAATACTACCGGGAATTACCCACTGGAACCATCCTGGATTCTTTGCGTATTTCGCTATTTCTGGGAGCGCTCCAGGTATTCTTGCAGAATTTTTGACAGCCGCACTTAATGTGCAGGCCATGTTGTGGCGAACATCGCCGTCAGCCACGGAACTTGAAGAAGTATCCTTAGATTGGCTGCGCCAACTTCTACACCTGCCGCAAGATTTTGAGGGAGTCATTTATGACACAGCTTCCATTGCAAGTCTTCACGCACTTGCAGCCGCGCGAGAAACGAGCATCCCAAACGTTCGAACACAAGGCTTAATCGGGCGGTCTGATATCCGTCCTTGCCGCGTTTACGTATCAGAGTACGCACATTCTTCGATAGACAAAGCTGTTATCACGCTAGGTCTCGGCCAAAACTCACTTTGTCGCATCCCTGTCGATGATGCCTTTCGTATGCGCCCGGAGGTCTTGCGAAAAGCCGTCGATGTCGACCGGCAAAATGGATGGCATCCAATCGCCACTGTGGCAACTGTAGGAACAACTTCGGTGACCAGCATCGACCCTGTTTCCGACATCGCGGACGTTTGTGAATCTGAAGACTTGTGGCTGCACGTAGACGCTGCCTATGCCGGAGCGGCCGCTTTAGTTCCAAGTGCTAAGTACGTAATGGACGGCTGCGATCGGGCAGATTCAATTGTCGTTAATCCACACAAATGGTTGTTTACACCATTTGACTTAAGCGCGTTCTTTTCAAGGCGTATGGACACCATACGAACTACATTCACATTGACTCCTGATTATCTTGATACACCTGAATCAGAACATGTTAATAACTTAATGGATACAGGAGTACAACTGGGTCGACGTTTTCGTGCATTAAAACTCTGGGCGGTTCTACGTTATTTTGGTGCGGACGGTCTTCGAGTGCGACTGGAAGAACATATTCGTTTAGCACAACTTTTTTCGACTTGGATAGACGCTTGTGATGATTTTGAAAGACTTGCTCCGGTACCACTAAGTGTTGTCTGTTTTAGGGCTAATCCAACAGGCTTTTCCGACGATGACCGAGCTCTGGATCAAATTAACGCCGAAATACTGGCAACCGTCAATGCTTCCGGCCAAGTCTTTCTATCCCACACAAAAATAAATGGAAACTACGCGTTGCGCTTAGCTATCGGGCACATTAGAACTACGGAAGAACATGTATCAAAGGCGTGGGAATTACTTCGTAAAGCACTAAAAACAAATACCTGAAACAAAAAAACCCTGCTCTTTAGAAGAGCAGGGCTTTTAATAATCAGAAAAAGCAACTTTAGTCTGCTACAGAGACGTGTTTAATCGACGCTGTGGATATAGTCTTCACTCCACCGGCCTCAGCCACTTCCCCAGTTACCTCAACGATATGAGCCATGTGGGGAGCAATTGATGCATTGTTATCATCTGTGACAGCGCCACCGAGCATATACACATCACCAGATTCCGTTACCAAAGCGACGGGCATCCCTTTCATTGCGCAATCTTTCGCACAAGCTGCGTGACCTGAACCAGCACCGTCGCGTTTCGTATAGCAAGCATGATCGACTAATTCACCGGTTACAGTCACCTCATGATGATCTGCATACGTCGCAGTTGGACTAAATCCGACGAGCGTTAAAGCTACAAAAACCATCAAGAATAGTCGCATGTTATCTCCTCAACGTTGACCACAGCTATGAAAAAGTTGAATCCAAAAAAAACTGCGGTATATTTATCTATATTAAGGTAATCTTTATTTCCCCTACGGTCAAGACTACTACTGATATATACTCGCCGGCCATGGATCCCGCCATAATTTCACTAGTTGCCTTACTTGTAACTATTATCGTCAGCTGTACCATTCGTCTTCATGTCGGTTTTCTTGCTATCGCATTAGCCTGGGTGGTCGGTGTGTACGTTGCTGGTATGAGCCCCAACGAAGTAATGGCCGGTTTTCCTACACGTCTTTTTCTTACCCTGACCGGAGTAACCCTTTTATTTTCACAGGCTCAAGCTAACGGAACCCTTGATCGGGTTGCGCACAAAGCAGTCGAGTACTGCCGCGGCAACGTCGGTGTTATTCCAATGATGTTTTTTCTACTTTCATTTCTACTGGCGTCAGCGGGACCTGGCAATATCGCGACTACTGCGTTGGTGGCGCCTATGGCAATGGCTGTCGCCGGACAAGTTGGTGTTCCTGCATTCCTTATGGCCATTATGGTCGGAAATGGGGCGAACGCTGGCTCGCTTTCCCCGATCGCACCGACGGGAGTAATTGTCAATGACGTAATGGCTGATATTGGCCTCGCAGGTTTCGAAAGACTGACATATCTCAACAATATGACAGCTCACGTCATAATTGCCTTTAGCGCCTATTTCCTCTTCGGAGGATGGCGTTTGCTGGGTCGTTATCACGCAGGCTCTCTAACAATCCCCAGCAGCGAAGGATCGAATCTTAGTTCTACTGAGTCCTCTCTCGCTTTTAATACCACTCATTGGCTGACTATTGGCACTATCGGAACTTTGGTCACAAGTGTTTTGTTCTTTGATGTTCACGTTGGACTTGGTGCTTTTGCAAGCGCTGTTTTACTTGCGTTACTTAGAGTCGGAGACGAAATGAAAGCCATCGCAATTATGCCCTGGCGAGTCATCATGATGGTATGCGGGATGACTGTATTAATTTCTATCCTTGATAAAACTGGAGGTCTTGAATTATTCACACAAGTATTGGCAGGCCTCTCAACACCTGAAACCGTCACAGGGATCATGGCTTTTTCAACTGGGTTTGTTTCAATTTACAGCAGCACATCTGGAGTGGTACTCCCAGCGTTTTTGCCTACGGTTCCCGGTCTCGCAGAGCAACTCGGTGGCGTAGCACCCCTAGCTATCGCATCATCAATGAATATCGGAGGACATCTTGTTGATGTTTCCCCGTTATCCACTCTTGGAGCCCTTTGCATGGCTGCCGCGCCCGCAAAAGAAGACAGCCGGGCATTATTTAACAAGCTCATGGCATGGGGTTTCTCAATGACACTGGTAGGAGGATTCGTCTGTTATTTGTTATTTACTGTTATTGGGGTTGGCGTGGATTAATCGACACAACCCGGCCTTCTTTGAGGACGATGACCTGGTCCGCTATCCGATCCATCTCAGATGCCACATGAGACACATAAATCAGCGGAAGCTTCAGATCATCTCTAACACGTTCAATGTAAGGAATCAGACGTGCTCGCAACTCAATATCAAGGCCTGTTAATGGTTCGTCAAAAAGCAAAAGCTTGGGCGCTGACAGTAACGCTCTCCCTATCGCTACACGCTGCCGTTCACCCCCTGACAACTCTTTAATGTTCGCATTAATCAAATTTTTAATTCCCAATATTTCAACGACTTGGTCGATTGACATTGCATCGTCCTTAAAACCATAGGTCATGTTTTGCAGCACGTTGAGATGAGGAAATAACGCTACATCCTGTGGAATGTATCCAATTCGACGTGATCGCACAGGAATATCAATTTTTTGATCGCTACTGAACAACGTGTGTTGCCCTATCACGATCGATCCTGTCTCGGGCCGCTTCAAACCAGCAATCGCCTCAAGCATCGTCGTCTTACCAGAACCCGATGGCCCCATTAAACCCAAGGCACGCGTTTCACATTTTGCGTGAATCTCCAGAGTAAAAGCGCCCTGCCGAAGCTGAAAATCAAGAACCATAGCCATTAGAAAACTCTAAGATGGCACTGTCAGCCGATTCGAAATCAACATCGCGACAAACGCAATAGCTATAGCGGTAACCAACAGGCCGATTGTTGCCCGTTGATCGCCAATCTGTGTGTACGAATACAGCGCGACAGACATTGTTCGTGTACTCGGTAAAGCCCCAGCAATCATCATTGTGGCTCCGAACTCTCCGAGTGCCCGAGAGAAAGCTAGCATAGCTCCAGCCAAAACCGCTCGCCACGCAAGGGGTAAACTAACGGTAAAAAACACCCGAAAGGTACCTGCACCTAGTGTTGCAGCTATTTGCTCATACCTAGGTTCAACCTGCTCAAACCCCGTCCGTGCAGTTCTAACTAAAAGTGGAAAACCCATAACCGTCATTGCGATAACAACAGCCTTCCACGTAAACACAATTTCAATATTTAGGAGTCCTAGAAACCGACCCAACGGCCCACTAGGACTAAAAAGGGTAAGCAAGATTAAACCTGTCGCAACGGGAGGTAAAACTAGCGGTAAGGTTATAAACGTCTCTAGTGCACTACGCCCAGGAAATGAATACCTAGCCATACACCACGCCAAAAACACTCCTGCCGGCATCGCTATCAAGGTGGCTATCACCGCCATACTGACGCTAAAAACTGTCACATGTATGATTTCAGTGCACATAATCAACTCGTTGAATTCCAAATAATAAAACCGGCGCTCTGAAATATATCCAAAGCTTGTTCTTGCAGGAGATAGTCCAAAAATTTTTCAGTGAAAAACTGATCTGTACTTCCGGAGATAATTGCCACAGAATATCTGATAACAGGACCCTCTGACCGCGGAACTGATCCTACTATTCTTATATTTGGCGACCGCATCGCATCGGTTCGGTACACAACACCAACCTCCGCATGTCCCGCAGCCACGGTTGAAACAACTGCTTGCACATTCCGAGTCGGCACAACCCTGTCTCTAACCTGGTTCCACAAACCAAGATCAACTAAATATTCCTTGGCGTACACGCCAACAGGAACTGCGTCAGGATCACCAATGGCAATACGCCGAATTTCAGGTTTTATAAGTTCACTAAAGTGATTCCCTGAAAAATGGGTATCTTCTTTTGCAATAAAGACGAGTTCGTTACTTAGTAAATCCCGTCTTGAATCCAATCGAATCATCGACTGTTCTTGTAACCGATCCATCTGGTGTTGATCGGCGCTTATAAAGAGATCAACAGGCGCACCATTAATTATTTGTGTTGCCAAAGTATCCGAACCACCTGTATTTAAAATAATCCGCCCTTGTGTTTCTTGTTCGTACTCAAAAACAATTCGCTCCATTGCTTCAGATAGACTCATCGCCACCGAAACGACGACGGTTCCGTCCAGACGCTTTAGACTGTCTTCTTGGCAGGAAACCAAAAGAAGTCCAGGCAACATTACCAATAGTATTTGCTTGAATTTGTGTCCAATCGAACACACATTATAATATTCGTTTTTAATCATTTTTAGCTGATTTTAAAAACGTTTAAGTCTAATATTATAGTCTAAATGTCACTTTTAACAGTCCGCGAAGCCGCACAAAGACTGGGAGTGGGTTACTCCACCATTAAGAGTTGGATTTACAAAGGGAGCATTCGCACTATCAAGACGGAGGGTGGACACCACCGCATCAGTGACAGCGAAATCCAACGCGTGCTTTCTCGCCACAACAAATTATCAAACAGCCGCAAGAAAGATCGTGCAAACGGTGGGGTCCTAGTCTCACTGAGCGGCCGTAATAGGCTTACTGGTTTTATCGAAGAGGTCCGAACCGAAGGACTCTTGGCTCAGGTGCGAATGCGCGTTGGTGAACAAGTGCTAACCGCTGTCATTACTCGCGACGCCGTTGACGAACTACAGTTAAAACGTGGTGATGAAGCTACAGCCCTCATTAAAGCTACTGAAGTTATGATCGGACGAGAGTTAAAAACGGACAACCACCGAAAAAAATAATTTGATCATCGAGCCTCAAAAGTAGCGGGAAGCATCGATTGCAGTTGTAAACCCCAATGACCATCCTGTTTAGTCATGATAAACAAGCCAGGGACAGTCCGATAGGCAACCCCATCTTGGTGCCTACGACTAAACAACACCTTAAAATGCACCGTGTCCTGAGACACTTGAAGCACCTCCACTAAATCAAGTGTGCTGTGGTCCCAACCTTCCGCCTGTCGTAATAAATTAAAGTCAGTCGTAATATCTTCAGGGCCTTGGCGCACCACAACTTGGCCGTTTCTTCCAAGACTAAGCCTAGGAAAATTGCTGATCTCAACAATAGCTTCGTTATCAGCATCGTTCCAAGCACGGAAATACTCTTCAAGTGCTTCTTGTGCCTGAACTATTTCCTCCTGCTGAGCAGCCGTCGGAATAGTCTGTACAAGACAACTAACCAGTAACAAACATAGTGCGAATTTATTCATACCTACCCGCCTTTTCGCCAAACTATTAGCCTTATTGCTTCCCTGTAATTAGCTGAAGCACCTTAAATTACTCCGTATAAATATCTTTGAACCCCGCGCCAACAAGCCATCATATCTTGTAAGCATACCAGTCGTTTCATTTAAGACTTATCTTTTCTAGATAAACTGGATCTCTACCTACTCGATACTTGTCAAGAGACCAAAAGAGATGGAGTCAGTTGACAGCCTCTTAAAAGCTGCGCTACTGTACATACGTTATGTACAGGTTCACGCATGAAGTCCATCATCATCACTCGCCAAAAACCAACTATGGCGGGCCTAAGCGGAGCGCGTGACTTATCTGAAACAAAGACTATTATTAAGCGCAAAACATGGCCTCGCCGAAACAATTGGCGAGGCTTTTTTATTGTGTGTAGGAGCATAATTATGGACTTTTCAAAACTTGACGGATTAATTCCTGCAGTTATACAGGACGACACCAGTAACGAAGTGCTAATGGTCGGGTTTATGAACGAAGAAGCCCTCGAACTTACCACCACATCGGGCTTTGCAACTTTTTTTAGCCGAACTAGAAATACGCTTTGGATGAAAGGAGAAACCTCCGGAAACCGTTTAAAGGTCGAACGAATACTAATAGACTGCGACGACGACACCGTGCTTGTTCGAGTGAAACGTTTCGGAGAAGGAAACGTCTGTCATACCGGCACGCGATCTTGTTTTTCTCGCGACCTCAAACCTTCCGAATGAGCAAATTATGAAACTAAAACTAGGCATCCCAAAAGGTTCGTTACAAGACTCAACCATTCAGTTGTTTGAAAGAGCGGGGTTTAATATTTATGTAGCCTCGCGATCTTACTTTCCAACAATTGATGACCCTGAAATAGAGTGCACACTTATACGTGCCCAAGAAATGGCGCGCTACGTGGCAGACGACGCCGTCGACGCCGGCCTCACAGGACAAGACTGGATCGCAGAACACCAAGCAGCTACAGGCGCGAAAGTCGTTTCTATCGCTGATCTCATTTATTCTAAACAGAGCTTCCGAAAAGTCCGTTGGGTTTTAGCAGTGCCCGAAGGCTCATCCTATAAAACAGCGGAAGACCTTCAGGGAGCAACGATTGCAACAGAGTTGGTCCGTGCGACAGAGGCTTACTTTTCTGAACGGAAGGTTCAAGTTAATGTTGAATTTTCTTGGGGTGCAACTGAGGTTAAACCACCAAAACTCGCTGACGCTATCGTGGAAGCGACAGAGACCGGGTCGACACTTAGAGCAAACAATTTAAGAATTATTGATACCGTTCTAGAATCAAACCCTCAGCTGATTACAAGCGAACGCGTTTTACAAGATGAATGGAAAAGAACCAAGCTAGAAAACATCGCTCTATTACTGAAGGCAGGAATCGCTGCCCAGGATCGAGTAGGCCTAATGTTGAACGTTCGGCGTTCTGATCTTCAAAACGTATTAGATTTATTACCGGCGCTCAAACTCCCTACGATTGCACCGCTCAGTGACGAACAGTGGGTTGCCATTACAACGATATTAGAAGAACGATCTGTACGAGAATTAATACCAAAATTAAAAGCTGCCGGGGGACATGGTATCGTGGAATACCCCCTTAACAAACTCGTCCTATAGCAAAAATTGACTAGAGCAGGTAAATGCTGTGACTACACTCAAAATTGTTACTTCATCAAATAACCGTGCTAAAAAAAGCTTGTTGAATCGCATGGCCAAAGGCGACAAGAAACTAGAAAACCGCGTCGCATCAATTATCAGTGACGTTCGGCATCGTGGTGACCGAGCCGTTAATGACTATGCTCGACGCTTTGATGGCTTGTCAGAACAAACTGAAGTTCCGATGACCGAAGTTTACGAAATTGCCAAAGATGCTCCAAAAGCCGTGCAAAAAGCAATCAAGAAAGCAGGCAACCATATCCGGCGCATAGCAAAACGCCAAGTACCGAACGGATGGACACTTTCGGTAGTACCTGGTGTAACCGTCGAACAACGGGTAACACCTCTCGCGCGTATTGGGTGTTATGTCCCAGGCGGACGGTACCCCTTGCCATCATCACTCCTGATGACAGCAATTCCTGCGCAAGTCGCTGGCGTGTCGGAAATAATTGCCGTCTGTCCAAAAATTGATCCGTCAATTTGTACAGCAGCCATTGAAGCACAAGTATCTCAGCTTTTTCGTATTGGGGGAGCACATGCCATTGCCGCGTTGGCGTATGGAACAAAAAAAATTCCACAGGTTGATAAAATTGTGGGTCCAGGAAGTGCCTATGTCGCAACAGCGAAGGCTCTAGTAGCAAATGATTGTCCGATCGATTTTTATGCAGGACCTACGGAAATCGTTATTGTCGCTAGTTCTGGTAAAGCATCATGGCTCGCGGCGGATCTTATTGCCCAAGCAGAACACGATCCTGATGCACGCTCAATCTTGCTCACACCAAACGTTAACTTAGCTAAAGCCGTCGCAGAAAGCGTTGATCAACTACTACCAGAACACCCGAGTGCAAAACCATCCATTAAACAGCGGGGTGTCATTATGGTTACTGCAAACATCAAGGAAGCCGTCAGCCTAGCTAATGACCTTGCTCCGGAACACGTAGTCTGCGATCGAGAAACAATCGCCAAACAAATCACCAAAGCTGGCACCATCTTCGTAGGCGCCTATTCGGCACAGGCATTGGGAGATTACGCCACCGGCTCAAATCACGTGCTACCCACCTCTGGAGCGGCCCGTTTTCGTGGAGGATTAAGCGCCTTGGATTTCGTCCGTATCAACAGTGTTCAAAGAGCGACACGCTCTGGACTTCAACGTTTAGCGCCAACCGCTATTTCACTGGCAAATGCTGAAGGCCTAATTGGACACGCCGCGTCAGTTGCGACAAGACTTAGGTAAGGAGACGGATATGAGACGTGCGAGCCTTAAACGAAAAACGCGAGAAACACAGGTTCAGATTAATCTGAACCTTGACGGACGAGGACAATATAAAGTGCAGACTGGTATCCGTTTTTTGGATCATATGCTTGAGTTAGTGGCACGACACGGAGTTATGAATCTTACAATTAACGCTAATGGCGACCTCGATGTCGATCAACATCATACCGTCGAAGATATCGGTATAACTCTTGGCGAGGCGGTCAGTGCAGCTCTAGGTTCTCGGAGAGGAATAAACAGAGCCGGATATTTTATTATGCCAATGGATGAAACTCTCGCGGTATCGGCGATCGATCTTAGTGGGCGGGTCCGTACAGTAATAGACCTTAAGCTCCGAGCTCGATACGTCGGAGATCTTCAATCTGAATTAGTCCAAGATTTTTTTGAGGGCTTTGCCCAGGGCGTACGAGGAAATATTCATCTAAAAATACTCTATGGAAGGTCTAGTCATCACCAAGTTGAAGCAATTTTCAAAGCCTTTGCACGAGCGTTACGAGTAGCATGCTCAAAAGATCGTCAGTTGGGGAAAAGCCTACCTAGTACAAAGGGGCTTTTGTAAATTACTCATGATTGCACTTATCGATTACGGAGCAGGAAACCTTACTTCTGTGAAAAAAGCGCTTTCTCATTTAAATGCTCCATTTAACACTCCATCTTCACCAGACGAGCTAGCTGCCGTGTCAGGGATTATTGTTCCAGGAGTCGGAAATTTTGAGGCGACTAACGCATTGACCAAGGAATGGAAACAAGCCTTGAAGGAAACCATCGATCGCAATGTCCCTTTACTCGGAATATGTTTAGGTCTGCAGTGGCTTTTTGAGGGCAGCGAAGAATCACAAGACGTAGCGGGATTAGGCCTGCTAACCGGAAACTGTTCTCTAATTCACGCTGAAGGCGATCAGCAAGGACAGATATTAAAGGTGCCTCATGTAGGCTGGAACAGTTTACATATCACCCGTGAATCATGGTTACTTCGGAATATTTGTGAAGGCGACCAAGTCTATTTCACCCATTCATATGCAGCGCCCGTTACAGACGCGTGCGTTGCATCGACAGATTATGGATTTACATTTGCTAGTGCCATCGAACACCAGCACGTCGCAGGGGTCCAGTTTCATCCTGAAAAATCAGGCCGAGTTGGACTTAGCATTCTTAATAATTTTTTAAGCTTGACGAAATAACGATGCTGTCAAAACGTATTATTGCCTGCCTAGATGTGCGTGACGGAAACGTGGTTAAAGGAATTAAATTCCAGAAATTGCGCACAGCTGGCAGTCCTGCAGAGCTAGCTCGACGGTACAATGAGGAGGGGATTGACGAAGTCGTTATCTTAGATGTCACTGCGACATTAGAAAATCGGAAAGCTCTGGGGAAAACAATCAATGAAGTTGCGCATCAAATATTTCTTCCTTTGTGCGTCGGTGGCGGTATTCGTGACGAATTTCATGCGGAGGCTGCCATTGAGGCAGGTGCTGATAAAGTGAGCTTGAATACTGCAGCAATAGCACAACCTGAACTTATAACGACCCTAGCCAGACGCTACGGAAGTCAGGCTGTAATTGTTGCAATCGATGCCAAACGTGCAGGGGATCGATTTAAGATTTACGTTAGAAGCGGACAAGAAGAAACGGAACGAAATGCTGTCGAATGGGCTCGGGAAGCTTGTGATAGAGGTGCTGGAGAAATTTTACTTACATCAATCGATAGGGATGGCACAAAAGCTGGTTTCGATTGTGAACTGACTGCCGCCGTGTCAGAAGCCGTCTCTATTCCAGTCATTGCGTCAGGGGGTGCAGGTGTCTTTGATCACTTTGTCGATGTCTTTACGACAGGGAAAGCTGACGCAGCTCTCGCCGCATCTATTTTCCACTATTCCGAACACGCTGTAAGTGACCTTAAACAACACTTAAAACATTGCGGTATTCCGGTCCGTCGTTAGAGTAGCCCCATGTTAATACCTTCAATCGATCTTAAGGGTGGACAAGTTGTCCAATTAATCCAAGGGGAACGCACTGCGTTAGCAAGTAAAAATATTGATGTTTGGGTTAAAAAGTTTCAAGGATTCCCTAAAGTGCAACTCATCGATCTCGATGCAGCGATGAACTCGGGGACAAATGACGCACTCGTTCAGTACATAACCCCACGTATAACCTGTCGCGTCGGTGGCGGCATACGTACTATTAATCGAGCCCGTGAAGTCATAAATTACGGAGCATCGGCCGTAATTGTTGGGTCAGCACTTTTCAACGAGAATGGCATCAATGAAAACTTTGCAAAAGACTTAGCTGAAGAAATCGGTCGAAAACACATTATCGTTGCTGTCGACAGCAAGGGAGGCCAGATAGCAATCCAAGGGTGGAAAGAAACTGTTGCATTGACAGCAGTTGATGCCGTAGCCGTCCTTGAACCGTATTGCACTGAATTTCTGTATACACATGTTGATCGAGAAGGACTGATGCAGGGAACAGATATGGAATCCATCATGGCTGTACGAGAAGCCACAACGAATCGTTTAACTGCTGCTGGTGGTATTACAACCCAAGAAGAAATTAGTCGATTAGATGCAGCTGGTATCGACGCGGTAGTCGGAATGGCTATTTACACTGGAAAACTTCCCATTACTGCACCAACAAAAGACTAGATACATCAAAATAATTGCTCTGCACGCTAATCCACTAGATATAAGCATCGCCTGATAAGATACTTATCCCGTGTCTATAGACACTTCGAGAAAATCTTCGGGTTCGATTCTTTTCACAGTGACTGCAGTCATCTTCCTAATAACTGCCGCATCGGTGGGATGGTATGCATCACAGTACGTCAATATGGTTAAATCGTTGCGTTCCGACCTTTCTGAAACAGCAGCTCAGGTAGTGTTACTTGAACAACAGAATACACAAGTGTCGCGACAATTCAGGGAACTCTCTCATTTACAGGCCGCGATCCTTGCTGCTCCAGATCTCCGTACCATAATTCTTAACGCTCAACCCAATGCGAATGATGCTACAGGTCGCGTTTACTGGAGTAATAGCGAAGGGATACTACTGAGCGCGTCACGGTTGCCACCAGCCTCTCAACAAAATGTATACCAGCTTTGGTTTGTCGTACCACCGAACCCCATAAGCGCTGGTATCTTTGCGATGGAACTTCACGAGGGATACATTCTTTCAAGAGTGGATGTTGCCGAAAACACAACACTCCCAACAGCAATCGCTCTGACCCTCGAACCCTCTGGTGGTGTTAAAACACCAAGCGGCAATGTATTGCTTTTAGGACGGACGGACCAGTAAATCACAAAACGAGAACCTTCGGAGTTAGACATCTTATTCGTATGCTTTTACTCGGATCCTGAAAAACCCAGACTTAGTAAGTTCGCAAGCAACTCATATGAACCAGCGGTTCCAGCCGGTAATTGTCTCCATAAACCAAGTCCCACATAGACCCATTGACCCTGTCCGTGCTTCGCTTCGACGAGTGCACCTCGTTTGACACCAGGATTCCATTCAAATGTGTCTTTAATTTCGATGAGATCGACATAATTGTCATCTTTATCGCCAAGAAAATACAGACCGCGCTCCTGAACCCAGTCATCCCACGTAGCAGCATCAACAATATTTGGCCAAGCAAAAACCTGGTGATCTGGAATTAATAAATGAATAGCAGCATTTTCATCCGTTACCCTATTGCGGCTCACTTTTGCCGGATATGGACCAAACTGGGCTTCGTTGAACTCAAATTTATTGTACTGGACAATTACAGTGCCGCCGGAAGCAACATAATTCAGTAGACGATCATTATGGGCTCTTAAGTCGGCACGTCGTTCGTAAGCACGAACGCCTGTGACAATAACGTTAAAACGATTGAAATCACCCCAAGCCAGATAATCATCATCGATAAACTCAACTCTTGCACCTAGCTGTTCAATAGCGGGTGGAACCGCGTCTCCCACTCCTTCGATATAACCTACTAAAAGATCGGGTTTAATCGTAATATCAAGTAAAGTGACTCGGCCTTCAGCCGACTGAACAAGATGGCGTCGTCCCGTGTGTGGATATTCAACAACTTGATATCCCAAATCAAAACGACGCTCTTGATGTTCAGTAAAAGCACTAATGGAATATTCACCAGAACGAACTAAGTCTCCTGGCTCAACCAAAAATCGAACGACTCGTGACTCGTCCTCACGGGTAAAATGAATGACCGCTTCAGAAGGCGTGCTAGTCCAACCGTCTGGCAACTCTAGCGCAACATTACCATCTGCACTTTTTCGACCAGTGTTCGTGACGGTTACCCTAACTTCAAAACTCTTCGTCTCTCGTGGGAACACAGCTATTTCTGGCGTAAGTTCTACAGCAAATCGTGGCACTACGTTTAGGGCAGCACGCTTTTCACCAGTAAATAAATCAGTGCCATGTCGATATTCAACTGATCGAGTAATGCGAATGGGCTGAGAGTCAAACTCTAGATCCAGCTCAGCTTGAAAAGGGCTCGGACGAAATGGCAACCCGAATGGCACTGTAGAATCTATGCTATACCGGGCCGCATTCGACTCGTGTTGCCAATGTATATCCGTGAACGCCGTATTATGAGAAATTTCAACATTGGAAGTACAACGGAATACTTCGCCCGCAGCCAGCCATTCAGATCCACACTGAGGCTCTGTTAATTTGAATCCCTGCAACGAAAGATTCGTGATTCGCACATCAAATAGACCGCGGTTAGCTATAGAGGTCAAAATTTCAACAGTCTGCCCGGGGGTGACGACTCCGTCGTCTGCCAGGATGTCAATACGGAGATCGTGTGCCAGTAAAACAGCCGCTTCAAACTGCTCTTGCTTTCTCAGTAATCGAAAATCAATCTCCGCTCTATCATGGGCACTAATATTCATCTGGAGAAGGTTCCTTCGCAACTCTCGAACAAGTTGTAAACCATTAAGGGTAACCGCTGCGACAGAACTTAGATCTTGGCGTTCAAATGCCAAAATCGCCGTCTTGACCTGACTAGCAATAGACGACAGCTTTATTGTTAGTTCGTTCGGTGGGGAGGAACCACCAAATTTTGTCAAACTTTCTAAAGATGTAGGAATACCATCAAATAAATCTGTCTCGTCTACAACCGCCGCCCTCGGCAGTACGGTGTCGTGAAGATAATACCCAGCGCTAGCCGAACCCGGAAGAACCAACAACGGCGACATCCCTTGGCATTTGTGCATACTCCGTGCATGACTACCAATCTCCGCGTATGTACGTCCTAAAAGGGGATCGTACCCACCCACGTCAATCGTTACGACATTATCTGGAGTAGGCTGATCTCCCCTAAAAAATGCTCTAAATCTATCGCTATAGTAAAACTTGCTGACTTGCCAGGGACGCAGGCCCTCTCTTATTTGCTCAGGAAATTCCAGAGGATTGGCTGCTGCCACGTATGCTTCATGTGCCAACATTCCAGACACTTGATGATGCTGACCACCGAATTGACCATCGGGGCTCATCGCACTAATAACATCTGGGCGAATAGTGCGAATCATACGCACCATATCACCAAGAATCTCCCTGTGCCCCCACTTTGCAAAGGTTTCCTCTTGACTGAATGAGTACCCAAAATCGACTGCACGTGTAAAATATTGCTCGGCCCCATCCAGTCGGTGGGCCGCCAATAATTCTTCTGTTCGAAGTGCCGCTAAAGCATCAAACAATTCAGGCCCGATCTCATTCTGCCCACCGTCACCACGAGTTGCTGTTAACAGTACTGTTCGGATGCCCTTACCTTTTGATAAAAAAGTCAATACGGCATTATTTTCATCGTCAGGATGGGCGGTGATCATCATGAAGGTACCCACCGTATCAAGCTGTCTTAGCGCGAGCCCTAAATCTCGCCTGTTTTCCGTAATCTGTGCGGGCTGGGCCAACAAAGAGACCTGTAAGACCCCGCAGAGGATCAGGCTTAGAAAACAGCTAATGCAACGCCACTCTCGCTTTCGTTTCATTATTTTTTGAGTATACACCGCAATCCTGTTCTTCCATTCCCATACTGATTAGAGATTATTTTCAGAAGCATGCGACCTTAATATTTTTTCATAAAACATCTCATACCGGGGAACGACTTTATCGGCACAAAATCTATCATGCAGCGTTTGCCAACCTGCCATAGTTATTTTCAGATGTCTCTGAGGATCATCCAAGAGAAGTAACGCGCTCTCAGCCATAGACTCTAAATCACTAGGTGAATGTAAAAAACCACTAACTCCATCTTCGATAATCTCTGGCAACCCACCAACATCAGAAGCCACAACGGGCACATGACATGCCATAGCTTCAAGAGCTGCCAAGCCAAAACTCTCTTGCGACGACGGCAAGAGAAAAAGATCAGAAATCGATAAAAGCGGCACCACTAATTCCTGCTCTCCTAGTGGTTCAACATCTTCAGAAATACCAAGCTCACGCGCGCGTCGCACAGTGGGCGCCAAATCAGGCCCATCACCCACAAGTAACAACCGTGCACTAACTCGTTGCCGTATTTTGTGAAATATTTCTATCACAGACTGTGTCCGCTTTACAGGACGAAAATTAGAGATGTGGGCAACAATTTTTGTTTCTGGATTATTTCCTCGATACCTTCTATCTAATTTGTCATCTGACAAGCGGCGATGAACATTGCAGTCGAGAAAATTAGGTATGACTTCAATTTCTGAGCGCACTGGTAATTCACGGTAAGTATCGTCACGTAAACTAGCAGAGACAGCCGTAACACCATCTGACTGATCTATACAAAATGCAGCCGTTTCAGAATAGGATGGGTCGCTGCCGATCAGAGTGACGTCTGTCCCATGTAATGTTGTAATGACTCGAGGTGCTTTAGAACCTCCAGAAGCCGCTAAAATTTGTCTTGCTAGATAAGCAGCCGCTGCATGAGGTATTGCATAGTGGGCATGAATGATGTCCAACTCAAACGCTTTCGACACCTCAACTAGCTTGTTGGCTAATGACAACAAATATTGAGGCTCCCTAAAAAGAGGGTACCCAGGCGTTTGCACTTCATGAAATGCAAGCCCAGCTTGAAATTCCCCTAATCGAAAAGGAGGTTCGGTGCTTATCAGACGCACCTGATGCCCACGCTCTGCTAATACCTTAGCTAGTTCCGTGGCTACAATTCCGCTACCACCAACAGATGCGTAACAAACAATACCGATGTTCATAATTCATCGAGGTGTACAAATTAAAAATTCTACTGTCGAAAAAACTTAAAGGAAAGTTATGAACAACAATGACTTCCCACCAATCCCACCACGTGAAAGCCGTTGCAGCGTCAAACAGCTGAATTGAATTTGTAATTTGGTATTCCCCGGACCTGTAGCTACAAACTAATATTTTTCTGCGGGTCAAAGATAATTATGTGCCCTCACCAAATGAGAGCCAAGTTCCTTTAAGTCCAGTCTGCCCAACACCAAGTTTTGACCAATCACAGACTCCTTCTGGAAATATCATTCTGAGACGATCTTGGTCACTAGCTGTGATGCCTACGGGATAATCAGAGAGTTCCACCGGTTTCACCTGGCATTTAATAATGTCACTGGCCAAAGGTGCCCCTGCCACCTCCCGAGGAGAAGGAGAAGATGGATAGAGGTCTTCACAACGTCCCTTTCCCCGAATCTGGGTCTCTACAATTTTCACTGGCTCTGTATCACGAGACCAACAGGTATCAGTTAGATCATCAGGTTTGGCCCTAGAAATCTTATCTGGGAGCGGATCTGATGACGCGTCAGCAGAAATATTTTCCAACCAGCGATCCATCTGAAGAAGTGCACCACTTAGAACCGGACTCTCGCTATTGTATAGTCCATATCGCATGTCTTCGACAAGCATCACATGATTATCGGTACGACCATTAGCCTTCTTTAAACGCTCACGCATTGAAAACGAATGATAGCGAGTATGCACATCACCACCCTCACGGTCATCACTGTAGGCACGGTAATCTATAATCGGGGTGACAGCTAACCCGCCACCCCCGTTTGTTAATCGACCCGTTTCGTACGCTGTGCGTATTGCTTCAAGATCAGCTTCCGTCCGAGACGCATGAAACCGTCCATCACCATCGTATCCGCCAATTCCTTCGTTTAAATCAAGAAATTGCGCCATCGTAATTACACCAGCATTAAGCGCCTCTAACCCATACTGGACACCGATGTTATCAAGTGCTCGGCGTGCAAAACCAGTGTCCGGATCTCTTCCGTACACATTGACATAGTGCTCGTAAACATCACAACGTGCACCCGATGGATTATCTGTAGCGTGATATTGAAAAATCTCTGGCAATGCATCTGGACAAAATTCACCCACCGTAACTCGACCAGCATTGACAGATACTTGTGACATCGTCTCTAACGCAAGAAAGCCGGCCACTGCCTGCTGCTCCGCTTCACTAAAAGTACCAAAACCTTTATTCGTAAAATAATGGTTTAACAAACGAGCATCAGTAATCATCGGAATTGTCGAAAAACCGACATCTGGAAAACTGCAACCCGGAATAATTCCATCAAGAAGACCTGGATAATTGTCAGCAATTTGATGGTTTTGATAGGAACCTCCAGAACATCCCCACCCGATAGTGTGGCGAGGGTTTCCAAAAGCTTCAATAAATCTTTCTTTAACCATCATCATCGTTTCGGCAGCCAATAAATCATTACAATTGTTGGCAAACACATTCAGACTTGACGACGCAACCGCGTAACCTTGTCGAAGCATCACATCGTCTGTAACACCACCAGTCCGGGCACCCTGTCGAAACCAACCGTTAACACATCCACCACCGAATGTGTAAATCAATCGCCCATTCCAACCAGAAGGGGGTGTCCATGGATCAGGAACAGAATCGGTTACCGGATCATGTAAAACAGCAATTTGGTAAATAGCTCGATTAATAGTTCCGGTTTCAATACGGACTATATATGGAACCTCCGCATTCGAAAGAGTTGTCGTCGTGGCCAAATCTTCCGGGCGCGTTCTGATATTTAATAAGGGTTTTAGCTCACCATCCTGCGTCGACCGATACCCGTAATCAACTCGACGTTTTATCGAACAATCCTCACTAATGGGGGCTCCCAGCGTCTCTCCAGAGAGAAGAGTAAACGCGTCTGTCTCGCACATGAAAGGAGTTTCGTGAGGCCCTGAAAACACTGGACCTTCTATCGGGTGGTTGGTAATAAACAGAGTTGCTCGGTTCGTACCATCACTGGTTAACAGTCTCACTTCATTGGTAGGCTCAAGGGTCTCTAGAAGGCCAACCAAACCTGCACCGTCACTGCGGAATTGACTTGTCACATCAACTCCATTGAGCGTCAAACGTAGCTCAGATAATGACTGGTTTTTGGGTGCAATGACTTCTATAAGCGCATCGCCACCCGTGACCATTTCAGGGCGTCCAGACAATGTGACGAGTTTATATGACTCGACAACATCATCATCCCCAATAACAACACACGCTCCCAAACCAACCATCAGGAAGGCAGCCAAGAAAAACTGTGCGCTCAAGGAAAACAGCCGTTGAGGAGAAGAGACAACTGCCATGAGTTCAAACTCCTACCTTAATATTGGCACAGGCTTGCCTCACCCGTGCATTATTTTACAAAGCCCGATGAGAGTTTACCTCTGTTCAGTTGGATCAGACCCGTCAAGTGGGGCACCCGTACCAGACGAACCTGCAAACAATTTTGTTCCATCTGGCAATGTCACATCTCGACCATTTGCTCTTAAACCGCCATCGAGGGCCTGATATCCCTCAACTAGAACCTCTGTTCCAGGTGACACGGAATCTTTTTTCCACCCACGGCGCACCAATGCTCCAGGAGGGCCTGCCTCTATCATCCAACTATCGACAGAACCGTCGTCGTTGGTGACGTCAACGTGCATCCAAGAATGTGGATTAATCCACTCCATCTTAGTGATTTTTCCGCTCAATCTGACTGGTTTTGTCGCATCAAATTCCGCTGAGAATGCATGATGCGCTACCACCGGAATGGCCCCTATCAGTAACGCCGTACCCATCAACGCTATTGTCATTGTTCGCATCGATCTTGTCTCCTAACTGTGCTCCGTGCTGCACCTTGATAAATGTCAAATCTAGTGCTTCTGTTTATACCTAATACCATCATTCTCGCGCGCGTGAACCAGTGAGTATACCTTCCATACCGTAGTTTCCTTCGTGGCACGCGTACTCCACTAATTCGTATTGCCCATCTTCCGCGTCTCTGGAAAATCTGAACATCCCCGTCCATGGTGCCGTCCACACTTTCGGATCGTCAATTGTGAATTGATATTCAAGTAGTTCTGGCCCCAGAAGAGTGTACCGTTCGGTAAGCGTCATATCAGCACTCGAACCGCGGTAAGATGCCCGGCCATTAAAATTAGTCGTGGTAACCTCAAGCGTGTCCCCATTCCATCGACCTTGCGGAACCCCCAACCATAAACGTAAATCGTCGCCAGCCTCAGCCTGCGGCTCCGTGGGAATCACCCGTGTTTCATGGATCATCTCTTTCGTAATCGCGACGTACCCCGGGCCCTGCACGATCTGCAGACCATTGTTATACCCGATTGGCATCATCATTGACGGCAAACCGCGGGTGATGCAGCGAACATAAGGCGTGGTGTCTTCGGGACCAGCCGATGGGTTCGTTGCGTACGCGCGCGCGGCGGTCGCGGCGCTGGCCGCCAGTTCTTCACCTTCCGGTGTCAGGGGTGGAATACGGCCGTCAGGGGGATCGACTACCATTGCGACTTGCGTTGAAACCGTTGCGCCACCATAGCCAAGCGTTGTATCTCGCCATTCCCGGTCATAGCCCCAGATACTCCCTAGTGTTCCACCCTCTCGACGTGCGACGGCTTCCTCTGGAGTTAATTCCTCTGCATCAATATCTTCGGGGCGTTCCAATGGGATGCCGTGCGACGAATTACTGGTCCATACACCCTGTAAATTTGGTTCACCCCATGAAGTCCGAGGAGTATCATAGGGACCTAAGTCGCTTTCAGTGACTGGAGTAAGATCAACTTCAACACCTGCAAATCCTGTTTCAACCACAGCAATCCTGACATTGTCTGGACCCATCACAAATGCGCGTTTCGCAGAGGTGCGGCCATTTTCTGGAACGAGTGGTTCTTCTTGGAAACGAACACCATGTTGGCGAAATTCACTGGCTTCAGAATCAAGATTTTCAACAATAAACCCAATATGATCGATGGCGCGACCTTGTGTCTGTGCTGGCACGGTACCTTCAGGATGTTGCGAGACGAGTAGCCATACGTCCTCAAAGAGCAGCCCGTCTAACATCCCACGCAGCGATGCTTCCTCGCCGCCCATGACGTCTCGATAGAAGGCTAAGGTCTCTGCCGGATCCGTTGCACTGAGGTGGACGTGATGGAATCCCAGATATTCTTCATCCTCTACCAGCTCGATTCGGGTGCCCCAGGGGTCAAAAATAAATGCGATCTTGAAGAGACCTGGAATGTCGCGGACCATGGTTCCGTCTTCATTACGTTGGAGCCGAACTCCAGAACCACGGACTCCGATTGATTCAAATTCGGCCATCTTTGCAGACAGATCCGGGACCGAAAAACCTATGTGATTAATTCCAGTGCCTTGACTACCACCCATAGTCGATTGGGGCACAAAAACGAGTTCGACACCATCACAGCTGGCAGCATCGTCCCGATCTGCAACAGGCTCACAGCCCATATGTTCCGTGTACCACTCCACGCCCTTGGCAG
>CEUS01284598.1_pt1 | contig 58607 bp, 44 predicted proteins | sample 427031 | NCBI WGS metagenome assembly CEUS01 (sample SAMEA2622837, study PRJEB7988) | marine metagenome | biome: marine biome (ENVO:00000447); feature: marine epipelagic mixed layer (ENVO:xxxxxxxxx); material: "saline water (ENVO:00002010), including plankton (ENVO:xxxxxxxx)" | depth 140 m
CATTTCCGCATGGTAGAGCATGGTTTTCAACCGGTGGATCCTCTTGAAGATCACGTGAACTCACTTGAAAACCAGATAGATGTCTTTTCAAAAGCCTTTCAGGGACTTACAGTTTCTTGTGCTCGCTGTCATGACCACAAGTTTGACGCCATTAGCCAAAAGGATTTTTATGCAGTCCTTGGCACTTTACGGGGAATGCGCCCGATCCAAACGGTCATAGACACTCCAGAACGAGTCTACAAAAATCATACTGAGATGGCTGCCTTAAAAGGAAAGATCAAAATGGCACTTGTAGAAGTGTGGCTTGATCAGGCCAATGGGTTAGCAAATGATCTAATTGCTGCCACACCCAGCACTCCATTTATCGAACGATCAGCTTGCAATAAAGGAGATGCTCTCTACCCTTGGGCAATCTTGTCATCGAAACAAGGGCGTGAATTTTCGGTGACTTGGGACGCCTTGGCAGATGCAGTGAAGTCAGATTTTAGAAACAACCAAAATTTTAACCACAAAATGACTACCGGAGGATGGGACCTGAGAGGTCAAGATTACACTGGGTGGTTCAAGCAAGGAGTTGGATTGCCCAAACACCCTTCCAGGCCGGGTGGTTTTTGGATTACGACCGAGGGTGAAGAAGTTCTTAATGGGATTTACCCGGCGGGAGTCTATTCGCATGGTTTATCAAGGAAGCACCCTGGTGTTTTGCAATCACCACGTTTTAAAGTCGAAAGCGATTCGATTAGCTTACGTTTATTGGGAGGAAATTTCAGTGCGGCGAAACTAGTCGTAGAAAACTATCCGCTTGGTATTTTCGCTGTTGGTATTTATGATCAGGGATTTGCACCCAAGAAAGATCGGATGACATGGGCTACTTGGGACACGAAATTCTGGAAAGGTTTTGAAGCCTACATCGAAATCGCCACTCTTGACGATAGAACGAACTTCCGACTTGACAGTGTTGACTTTTTCCGTACTCCGAAGCCAAAGCCTGAAGGTGATGGACGATCGTTTTTCGGAGTTGCTGAAGTTATTTTTCACAACGGCGACCAGCCGCCTAGAGGGGAATTAGTTCCAGCACTGCATCTGTTGAGAAGTCCGATGCCGGACAAGGAAGCTGCATTAGCAATCCGATATCAACAATTGCTTATTGCAGCAATCGAAGGGTGGCGAGATGACAACCTCAGCGAACTTCAAGCACTTTTTCTCGACGATTTCGTACGGAATGGGTTTCTCGAGACTTCGATTGAAAAACTACCAGACATTGCACTTCATGTGACGCGCTTTCGCCAACTTGAGGAAATCATTCCGATTCCAAGACGGGCCCCTGGGGTTTTGGCAGAGACTCTGCCACCGCAGCCTCTGCTCATTCGCGGCAACCATAAAAATCCTGGTGAGCCTGTACCTCCACGTTATTTGGAAGCTCTTGACGGCGACGAGTATAAAGATCCACGGACCACGCGACTTCGTTTAGCTGAAGAAGTGGCTAGCATCAACAACCCTTTAACTGCACGAGTGATTGTCAATCGACTTTGGTACCACATTTTTGGGCGTGGCATTGTGTCGACAGTCGACAACTTTGGCAAATTAGGTGAAAAACCGACACATCCAGAACTTCTAGATTATTTGGCCGCACATTTCATACAGCAGGAGTTTTCAATCAAGAAAATGGTGCAGTTTTTGGTGACCACTGAAGCATATAGACGCTCTACTGAAGCGTCGGCTGCATCGATTGAGAAAGATCCAACGAACTCCTTACTTCAACACATGCCCCTCCGGCGAATCGGAGCGGAGGCAATTCGTGATGCGATGCTGACTATTTCTGGTCAGCTTGACCGTACGATGTATGGTGAATCGGTTAAGGCCTACTACGTACAGCTAGCAAATCTAGATGATCCCGCCGTTGACGGTCTGCCAAAAGGCGACGAGCATAAAGGTCCATTGGACGGTGACCGTCGTCGTAGCGTTTATCTTGCGGTGCGACGCAATGTGGCTAATCCGCTTCTCGAGGTCTTTGATGCACCCAAGCCTGCCACTGCTCGCGGTCAGCGAGATGTTACCAACGTCCCCGCGCAATCACTGACTATGATGAATTCACCATTCGTCATCTTGCAGGCGACGAAATGGGCTGAAACTCTCGTTGCTGAGCTTCATGATACTGTGCGTGCTCGGGTAAAAAAGATGTTTGTACAGGCGTTAGGGCGTGAGCCATCGACTGATGAAATTGATAGAGTTGAGACTTTCTTGGTCGATGCCGCTGAGGAACGTCAAATTGCTTCGGGGGAAATCTTATCGAGTCAGCTTGTTTGGCAAGATTTGGCACAAGCCATTTTCAATTTCAAGGAATTTCTCTATATTCGGTAGATAGCATCATGAAATCCTCCACTGTTTCTCATTTTTTTCAAAACCGTCGGAGCTGTACTGTCAGCCGGCGTGATTTATTAACCAGATGTTCGATGGGGTTTCCGATGCTAGGTCTTTCCGCCTTGATGGCTTCGGAGAATCGTCTCGGCGCCCGTCCTGTAGAGAAGAAAGAAGGTCCCCTGGCGGTTCGCGCCCCAGATTTTCCGGCGAAGGTGAAAAGTGTCATTCTCTGCCACATGTCGGGAGGGTTTTCTCACATTGATAGCTTCGATCCGAAACCTAGACTCAACCAAGAGGCAGGGCTACCGTTGCCGATGAAGGTTGAGAGGACGATGTTCGACCAGAATGGCAAAATTTTTCCGAGCCCTTGGAAGTTTAACAACTACGGTGAAAGTGGTATCCCGGTCAGTGACTTATTTCCTCATATTGGTTCTTGTGCTGACGACTTAACGGTGATCCGTTCGATGACGGCTACATTCAACGAGCATGCTCAAGCTAACTTCTTTCTGCACTCTGGGCGGCCACTTGCAGGATTTCCGAGTGTTGGTGCATGGACCACGTACGGTTTGGGTAGCGAAAATCAAAACTTGCCAGGATTTGTGGTTCTTGGCGGTGGAGGCATCCCATTGGGAGGGCCCAATATGTTCGGCAGTGGTTTCCTGCCTGCGGTACATCAAGGGTCGGTGATTCATCCTGGTCGTGATGAACCTATGGTTAATATCCAGCCTAGGGAGACAGATCAATTGCAGCGTAAGAGACTTGCCTTTGTTGACGACATAGATCGAAGTTTCTTGGAGAAGACCAGTCATCCTCAAGTGGAAGCAGCCATTCGCAACTATGAAACTGCCTATCGGATGCAGGCAGCGGTTCCGGAACTTGTTGATTTTAGTGGTGAGAGCGAAGCCACAAAGAAATTGTACGGCATGGACTCCACAGTGCCTCAAAAAGCTGCCTATGCTACACAATGTTTACTGGCCAGAAGGCTTGTTGAGCGCGGTGTTCGATTCATTGAGACAACAATCGCAAACCACCCGGGAATTACGAATGTTGGCAACCCTTGGGATCAACACCAAAGACTTGTTGAAGGTCATGAAGCGAATGCTTTCGAGGTAGATCAACCGATTGCTGGGCTGATTAAAGATCTCAAGGCTCGTGGCTTATTTGAGCAAACCCTAGTCGTATTTGCGGGTGAATTTGGCCGGACTCCTTTTACGCAAACCAATTTTGATTTTCAACCGAAAGGTCAATATGGCCGTGACCACAACCCCTGGGGCTTCAGTCTATGGTTGGCGGGTGGTGGCCTACGGAGTGGCTTGATCTATGGGGCGACGGACGAGTATGGTTACCATGCGATAGAAGGTCGTCTAACGTTCTATGATCTGCATGCCACGATTTTGCATTTACTGGGCTTGGACCACGAAAAACTAACATACCGTTTTGGTGGTCGAGACTTTCGCCTAACTGATGTCCATGGCAACGTGATTCAGGACATCTTGGTGTAGCGGCTACGGTAACACCTCATATCACAGAGGAGTTCTTTCTAACCAATTTAATGCGTACTGTGTTGCGCTTAAACCTGTTCGGGAACTCTATAGTGCTTACGGTAAGCTGGCTTCAGGTGGTTATTGGCCCAGTCGTTGTTATCAAACCTTTCTTTTTTGCCATCAAAAACCAAGTGTTCGTTGCCAGCACGATAAGCAAGATTTCCTAAGTGCACGACGCAAGAGCTGTAATGTCCCTGCTCGATGTCACTATTTGGCATGCTTCTAGTGCGGATCGAGTCAATAAAATTGGGCTGATGCCATTTGTCGGGATGCCGACCTGCGTCTTCTGCCACGACCTTGCCATCTTCTTCCATCGCTTGCCACCCAGCTCCGTGGCGCCCTAAAAACATTATTTGCTTCGTGCCGTAAATTTCGACACGTGTCGAGTGGTGGTTCCAAGTTGGCCAAATGTCACCCTGTCGTACCGCGTTGGGAAATTTTTTGAGATAAGGTGAAAAAGTACCACTCTCACAGGTCATCACGAAATCATCATAGTTGTAGGTGATGACTTGCGTGTCAGGGGCTTCGCGTCCATCATTGGCGGAAAAGCGACCACCAACAGCGTAGATAGTTCGAGGATGTGGAGGGTCACCCAGAACCATGCGGACTTGATCAAGTTGATGACTGGCGTCAGAAGATAGTGCACCTCCCCCGTAGTCCCAATAAGCTTCCCAGTGGGCGATTCGGTTCGGGTTATAAGGTTTATTAGGGGCTGGCCCTAAAAAAGCATCCCAGTCTAGTCCTGCGGGCACTGCACGGTCTTGGAGTGGTTCAAGTGGAGCCCAATCACCAGTCGGCGGTAATAGGTTAAACACTTTCACCTGTAATACTTTTCCTAGTTGGCCACTAGCTATGTACTCTTTAGCTGAAGTTGTGTACGGCGCACTGCGATTCTGAGTCCCGCATTGAACAACACGCTTGTATTTTCGAGCCGCTTCAATCATTTTTCGGCCCTCCCAGATGGTCAATGAAATACATTTTTCAACATAAGCGTCCTTGCCAGCTTGACATGCCCAGACCGACGCGAGTGCGTGCCAATGTTCCGGAGTCGTGATCACTACTCCGTCAACATCGGGATCGTCAAATGTGTGTCTCATGTCGAGCACTCGTTTAGGGCGGCGCCCAGTAACCGATTCCAGGTGTCTTATGGTGTTGGCACCATTCTCATCGTTGACTTCACAGACATACTTAAATTCAACGTTTTCAACTCGTTGAAGTTTCTGGGCTAAATCGTCTCCTCTTCCGCCAGCACCGATTAGTGCAAGTACAACCTTATTCGCAGCTGATTTTGTTGATTTTGGGCGAGCTGGGAGAGTCGCTGCTGCTGTTCCGAGGAAAAAATAACGACGAGTGAGTTTTTGCATAAGTGTCTCCAAAATTAGGGTGTCAATGTGGACTGCGGTGATTGTAACGTAATTGAAAGCATGGGAGTACGCTCGCGCGTTAGTTTTTGAAGCTGACAAAAGTTATTTATTGTGTTAATTATCACGACTGAGAAGTTTGAACTCCACCCTTTTCAGGGAAAAATGACGTTTCCTCGTTAGATTTTTTTACTCTTACTGCATAGACATGAGTTTCAGTGTTTGCGGTCTGGTTGGAGTCGGCAGAAATGGACGTTGTAAACTATATAAGTTGTTTATTTAGTTTTAATTAACTGGCTATAGGTTTTACTTGTATAATTCCTGTGAAGTCTCAAAAGTAGCCAGAAAATCCGGATTTTGCAAGTGTATTATATTGACCAGCACGTAATAGTGGTGTACAATGGAAGGCGGTCCAGTTTAGATTCTTGCCTGCTGAACGTACAAGGCGGCACCAAAAGGTGCGTTCAGTGGATCTCATAGGTCTTGTTAGGGGCGGAGAACGGTCTCAGTCAGCAGTGAATTGACACCGCTGAGGCCAATATTAGTGAAGCAGTAACGTTCAGCTCTGCTGACACGTCTACTCTGGTGGAGAAGAGGGCGGAGAGCATGTCTGCGTACGAATTGAGTAACCGAGGATTGACAAACACCGCAGCGCCGGTGACAGGCGCTGAGGAGGGATCTTCTCGCTCTTCAGCCTGGCACGAAGAACACTCAGAAGACTATGAATGGAATGAGGCCCATGCGGCTTCACCTTCTGAGGATAGCGTCAGGTTGTATTTGACAGAAATGGGTTCAGTCCCATTGCTGACTGCCAAGGGAGAGGTCCGTTTAGCAAAGCGGATGGAACACGGTGCAGAAGAAATGGTTACGACCTTGTCAAGGACACCGTGGTTGTGGGCGCGATTACTGGCTTTGAGGGTGCGCGTTCGTGAAGATGATATTTCTCTGCGTGAGTTGATGGAATTTCCAACTGCGGATGAGGACCCTGAAGCCAAGACTCGAGCTCGCACTAAACTGCTTCGTCGTTTGACGCGTTTTGCCAACCTAAGAGAAACACTTGAAGTTTTAGTTTCGCAAAGACCTAAATCTCGTGAGCGTAGAGCCGTCAGACGTGCTTGGCATTGGCAAACCGGAAGGGCGTGGATTCGCGTTGCAAACGCAGTAAAAAATCTTCCTTTTCGGCCGGAAGTCTGGAGAACTTTTACCGAAGAAATTGAATTAGAGTCGGCGGAAGTCGTTGCTTTACTTAGAGATCAGGCGAAGAATCATGAGCGCAAAAGACTTCCTTCTGAAGTTTCAAAACTGGAAGAGAAGTTCAACATGAGAGCTTCAGATATTTTGCGTTCCGTGGAGCGCATCCAACGTGGACGAGCCGTAACTGATCACGCCAAGAATGCACTAGTAGAGGCCAATTTGCGGTTAGTAGTCTCTGTAGCCAAAAAATATGTGAATAGAGGGCTACATCTACTGGACCTGATCCAAGAAGGCAATATTGGTTTGATGAGAGCTGCGGAGAAATTTGATTACCACCGTGGATTCAAGTTCTCCACTTATGCAACCTGGTGGATTCGGCAGGCGGTTACACGGGCACTATCTGACCAGTCTAGGACGGTTCGGATTCCGGTGCACATGAATGATCAGTTAAACCGTTTCGTTCGTGCGCTTCGTGAACTTGAAAAGGATATGGGTCGTCAGCCGACGAACCAAGAAGTTGCCGCTCGACTTGAAACCACGGTTGACAAAGTTGAGAACCTGAGATCGATTTCAAGGACACCGGTATCGATTGATATGCCAGTCGGTCGGGATGCTGAATCCGCACTGGGCGATCTGATAGAGGATACCGGAACAGCATCTCCACTCGAACGAGTGCTTGAATCCGATATTAGTCAGAAGACAGCAACTATTTTGGGCAAGCTTTCACCTAGTGAAGAGAAGGTGATTCGCATGCGCTTTGGCATTGGTTTTGACCGTGAACATACGCTGCAGGAAATCGGACAAGAGTTCGCTCTGACCAGGGAACGTATTAGGCAAATTGAAACTAAGGCATTGGCGTTGTTGCGTGATCCACGTTATGGACCACACTTCCGCAAGCTCCTTGAATCACGCCCCTAGTCGGTCGTATACTTTTCATTGCAAGTGTGCATTCACTCAAGGCAGTTTTCTGAGGTGGCCGACTTTTTCAGATTGGTTTTTATGGCACATCACCTCACTTTTGCTGGAATCTTGTCGCATAGTGAAATTTGGGTATTAACTCATGAAGAGTAAAGCCCAGAGGGTAATTTTTTCTACTTGTTGGCCAGTGAGTGATAAGAAGGTTTGCACTTCGAACAGCTACAGGTTCAGTAATGTCAGAGACTAAATATTCTTCGGATCTTCTCGCTAGGGCTGCCAAAATCAAACTCTTACTACTCGATTGTGATGGCGTCATGACCGATGGAAGAGTGTACTTTCTTCCAGATGGCCAGGGCGGGATTTTCGAAACGAAAGGTTTCGATTCTCACGACGGTATCGCTTTGCGATGGGCCAAGTCAGCGGGAATTGAGATTGGCATTATCAGTGGCAGACAGTCCGCTGCGGTCGAAGAGCGTGCGCGCTCTATAGGGATGAAATACCTTTACCAGGGACGCACGGACAAAATGCCTTTATTCGAAGAGATCCTAAAAGATTCTGGACTTGAACCGGAACAGGTGGCATTTGTTGGAGACGATGTGACCGATCTGCCATTGCTGGCTCGTGTAGGGCTTGCAGCTGCACCTGCCAATGCTCGGCCTGAGGCACTTAAAGCTGCTCATTTTAGGGCATCATCGTCGGGCGGACGAGGTGTGGTGAGAGATGTCATTGAACTGCTATTGAAGGCTCAGGGTCATTGGAGTCGCGTCATGGCAGGATATGACTTTTAAGAGTCGAAGACCCCTTGTTGGCTGTATGCTAGCCACGTCGTACAGAGAGTCAACCGATAGTCAGCTCCTAAAATTTCAAAATAAACACAACGTTTTTTCGTTTATGAAGTGCTCATCTGAGACGGACCATGAAGTGGTTTTTGTCCTATGAAAGTAGATCTTGGATGACGTTGCCGTGGACATCGGTAAGGCGCATGTCGCGACCACTGAAACGAAAAGTTAGTTTCTCATGATCCAAGCCCAAGAGGTGTAACATGGTTGCGTGTAGATCATGAACGTGCACTTTGTTCTCGATCGCAAAATAACCATACTCATCTGTCGAACCGTAGACGACTCCACCTTTGACGCCACCGCCTGCCATCCACATCGTGAACCCGAACGGATTGTGATCTCGACCGACCGTGCTCAGGTCCATTTTTTTTGGGTTCAAATCCATTTGCGCGGTCGGGGTACGGCCGAATTCACCTCCCCAAACCACCAGCGTTGAGTCAAGTAGTCCACGGCTCTTAAGATCTTTTATGAGCCCCGCAATCGGCTTATCGACGGCCAAAGCGTTCAGGCGATGACCTTCAATCAGCTTGTCATGTTGATCCCAGCGATCGGATTGACGACGAGGATTGATTAGCTCCACAAAACGAACTCCTCGCTCGACCATACGACGCGCTAAAAGGCATTGCCGCCCAAAATCTTCAGTCGAATGTTCATCTAGGCCGTATAGTTTGCGAGTAGTTTCACTTTCAGTGGTGAGATCAATTAGGTCTGGAATAGCTGCCTGCATGTGGAAAGCCAATTCGTAGTTGGAAACCGTTGCCTCCAATTCGTTGACTGCTCCAAAACGGTCTAGTACACCTCGGTTGAACTGCCTCAGTAGCTCTAGTTTATTGCGCTGTGCTCGAGAGGTTTTCTCACGTGGTTTGACATCAGCGACGGGATGTTTTCCACGTCGGAAAAGCGTACCCTGATAAGACGCCGGGAGAAAACCACTACCAAAAAGGTCAAGCCCTCCAGGAGGAATTAAACCTGATTCCATCACGACAAAACCGGGCAAGTTGTCACATTCGCTGCCCAGGCCATATGTCACCCATGAGCCCATACTAGGGCGCCCCTGAAAACCGGAGCCACTATGCATAAAAAAATTTCCCGCCGTGTGTTCGGAGTGGTTTGCCACCATAGAGCGGATGATGGCTATGTCGTCTATACAATTGGCAACATTTGGAAATAATTCGCTGACAGGAGTGCCCGACTCACCATATCTCGAGAACTTAAACGGTGAGGCCCATACCAAATTACTGCTATTGAAAACAGTTGTTGGTGTATTCATTTTTATTGGCTGACCATTTTCGCGATGTAGTCGTGGCTTGGGATCAAACGTGTCTACTTGGGAGGGGCCTCCATCCATGTAGAGAAAAATAACGGATTTCGCTTTAGCTTTGAAATGTGGAGCGCGTGGTGTCATGGGGCCTTTTGTGGAATTTGTAGTTGCTGACACGCCTCCCTGTTTGGCTAACAGTGCTGCTAGTGCTAACCCACCAAACCCATTTGCAGAACGACATAGGAACTCCCGTCGTGAATTGATCAACCGATTGGAGTCGTACCTTTTTTTCTGATGGATCATGATATTCCCATTTCTGCTAACGAACCGTATTACTGCACAAAAATAAATTCAGTTGAGTTAAACAGTACATGTGCTAAATCTGCCCAAATGCGCGGATCGTTCTCATGAAACACCGCATATTCATTTTTCTGGTTGTCCAAAAACGACCGAGCATAACGCATCTCTGATTCGTCAGGCGAGCGCCCGAACGCTGTTTGGAACATAGTACGGATCCTTTCCCGAGGAGTTCCCTTCTGTTCGATTAGACGACTGGCCCAGAGTTCTGCTTCACGCCCAATGAATTCATTGTTCATCATCATTAGAGCCTGGGAAGGCACTGTTGATATACTGCGGCGCCCTATTGTAGAAATTGGCAGCGGGTAGTCGAATGCCAAAAACATCGGCGGTATGAAGTTTCGACGCACCTGCAAATAAATACTTCTTCGGCCGTTACCATTAAGTGGTCCACTCTTAGGTTTTCCACGGCCATGCTGATATTGAGTGATAAATGGGGCGATTCCTGGGCCGCCCAGGGTACGGTTGAGTGATCCTGATACCGTCAGCACTGTGTCGCGAATAACTTCAGCTTCAAGACGTTTGACATTCGTGTGCTGAAGCCATCTATTCTGAGGATCGATTTCCTTAGATCTACCACTTGGATGGCTCGAGGTGCGGTAAGTACTGCTGAGTAACAAAAGCCGGTGGATTTTTTTAAGAGACCAGTTATTATCTATCAGGTAACTGGCTAGATAATCCAATAGCTTGGGGTGTGTGGGTCGTTTACCAGTCTGGCCGAAATTGTCGACCGTTGAGACAATTCCTGATCCGAAGTGATGTTTCCATATTCGATTGACTATTACTCGCGCTGCCAGAGGGTTGCTAGAGCTCATCATTGCTTCGGCAAGCTGTAAGCGTCCACTACCTTCTATGTAGGGTTGTTGATGCTTTCCAGCAATAACCTGTAGAAATTGTCGGGGGACTTGCACCCCCAAATTTTTATGGTTGCCGCGCTGATGGATGAAAATATCCTGTGGGTTTTCATCTTTGCTTACCATTCCGAAAAGTGACTCAGGAATGCGTACTTCACGGAGTCGTCTTTGCTCCTGCAATTCCGAGAGTTCCTCTAATTGTTTTATTGGAAGTCGGGCGAGACCATGATTTTCCATTGACAGCGGAGGGTTGAGTTCGGCGAAGAGTCGTATGTCTTCAGGGCGAGAGGTTTGGCTCAGACGAATGTACAACTGTGCATAGTTTTTTAACAAAGTATCAAGTGAAGTAACGTTCTCATTAGTGACCAGGTCTACAACACGGTCATCTAGGAGAGGCCAAGGTGGATCTTCTGAGTCGGAAAAGACGATCTTATCAACGGCAATGTGACCAGTCGTACTACGGTCTACGATTTCTATGTAGCATGTCCGACCGATCTCTTTTGTCATCCGGCGGGTGATCCACTGCCAGATGTTTGGGCGAGTCAGGGTGTAAAGGTGAGTTTTGTGGCCATTAGAGTCGATAGTTACTCGGACATCTGGATTTATTGGATACGGTTTCGATTCAGGAGTTCCAGCCATTCGAATGTGAACATATAATCTGGGCATCCGAAACTTGGCTGTCGTCAAACTGCCCACAAACTTGTGTGAACCTGCACCAAAAGAGTTAGCAATGGTTTGACCTGTGACATTTGTTAGGGCTTGGTTGGGAGGAGTTTGGCTGCTCGGCGCTTGCCCAAACGCAAGCCCCTCAATAGTCCAGCTGCCGTAACTTGTACCATTGAAGTCTTCGAATATAATGTCCTCGCGCGCGTTCAGTGGTTTTTTCTCCTTGGTGATCGAGAGTTCTTGACGCACTACATTCAATTTATCGGCGAACGATAGAATCCTTTCGTCGGGACCCTTGTTTGCAATTACTACTAATTTTGTCAGAGGGTAAAAAGGATGGCCACGATTAGCGCCTGCCTGTTGGAGTAGAGTCACCCAAGCCTTCAACGTGGAACGGTTGAGTTTGTTCTGGGCCGCAAGTTCGTCAAGTTGACAATCGAATTCCGGTTCGTCTATTGCCATTAGTGTAATGGCAGCACGTAAGTAACTACTCCACTCTTCGACGGGCGTGTGCGGTACCTGAATAGTGAGAGCACGGATACTGCTATTGATTTCACCTATTTCATGTTGTAGAGCGCTGATTTCCTCATCTCGGTTGTTAGAGTTTATCAATGCCTCGCGGATTGTCGTGCTATGCAAAATACCCGCCAGAGAATAGTAATCTGCAGTTGGAATCGGGTCGAATTTGTGATCATGGCAACGGGCGCAAGCTATAGTTAATCCGAGAAAAGCCTTGCCAAGAACGTCAATTTGATTGTCGACCCTATCAGCTTTTGCTTTAACCGAGTCGGTGGGTGCATTGAGTACTTCACCAAACCAGTAAAAACCGGTTCCAAGTGGCGACTCCCAATGGGTGCCATCGTTACTGACACGCTTGGAGTTCACTAGGTCCCCCGCAATGTGTTCCTTGACAAGTTGGTTATAGGGAATATCGTCATTTAGAGCTCGGATGATGTAGTCTCTGTAGCGCCAAGCATCTAGTTTGTCATTATCGAATTCATGGCCATTGGTTTCTGCAAAGCGAACCAGGTCGAGCCAGTGCCGCCCCCAGCGTTCACCGTAATGAGGTGAGGCAAGTAGATCGTCGATCAGGTTCTCGAAGGCCTTTGGCGATTTGTCGCTGAGAAAACGATTTACATCATTGCGTGTTGGCGGTAATCCCAAAAGGCCAAATGTTGCTCGTCGTAGCAATGTGATTTTGTCAGCAGGACTAGCCGGCGACAGATCATTTTCCTCGAGTTTGGCAAGAATGAAGTAGTCGATCGGAGCAGTTGCCCACTGTTTATTTGCTACGGTCACCCGTTTTTCTGGAAGTGCATTACGGTTTAGCGGTTGAAATGCCCAAAACTTTTTCCCTGTTTCGAGATTCATCGTCTCTTGCGTAGAAACTAACGGAATCTGGTCGACTCGAGGGTCTGGTGCTCCCATGCTGACCCAAGTCTCAAAATGTTTGATTTCTCCTACAGTCAATTTGCCCGTAGGGGGCATTTTGAGGTTAAGGTCATCGTAACGGATTGCACTAATTAGAAGACTTTTATCTGGGTTGCCTGGTACTATTGCTGTGCCACGGCTACCACCCTTCAGTAGCGATTTGCGAGAGTCGACACGCAACCCACCCATTGGATCATCACTGGGTCCGTGGCAGACGTAGCACTTTTCCACCAAAATAGGACGGATTTCAGTCTCGAACAGCTCTAGGCCCCGAGGGTCATTTTGTGCAATTAACGGACCGGTGAGTAGGCCTAGCAATGCTGTTAACGAAAACACTACCCCCAAAGACGGATATTTGTAATGAATTTTCCAGGTGCTGTAATACATAGATCTGATGCTGATCATAGAACATCAATATTGAGCTGTACAAGCCACCACAGGCTTCAAGTAGTAGCTCCTCGCCCACAGAGTATTATTAGCATTCTGACTCGTTAGAGGAGCCAGGTAGGTGTGTCACATTTATCGATGGTTTCTATACGCCCTTTGGTGTTGCCCAATGTGTACGGTAGCGACGTTTTACGTGCACGTTTGCTTTGGGGACACCAGGGATTGTTTCCGTTTCAGCGTCAAACGAAAAACCCGTTCCTGCACGTGAGACGATGTTTGCTAAGTGACAATGCAACCCTGAAAGATGACCAATGCCGATATCGGCATTGGGCAATTTTCCAGACTTGATCGAGTCCACAAAGTTACGTTGATGATTGTCATCGTCATTAACATCATCGTGGTGTAGTTGAGTACCTTTTTCGTCGTATGTTTTGAAGCCCCATCTGCGGTTGTATCGTCCGATGTGGATCATTCCGTCTGAGCCATAAACTGCGATGCCATTCTGCTGTCCGGCCATTCCGTAGGGTGCCCAGATGCGGAGATCCCAATTCAGAAACATGCCATTTTCATACTCGAATGTCACGTTCATTGTGTCGGGTGTTTGTTGATCATCATCGAAGAAAAATTTACCGCCCATCCCACTAATTTTTGTAGGATACCCAACACCTAGAGCTTGCCGTGCCATGTCCAATTGGTGAGCCCCATCGTTGCCTGCATCACCTGTGCCAAAATGCCAGTGCCAATGCCATTTATAGTGAAATCGATTTTCGTTGAATGGAATCCACGGAGCGACACCCAGCCAGCTGTCATAATCGACGCCTGCAGGAACGGGTCCATCGGGTTTGTGTCCGATGTTGTCTCGTAATTGGACATCCCAAGCCTTGGCTCCAATGACGTTGCCGATCTTACCTGATCGGATATATTCCAGTGCTCTGTGCATCGAGGGTCGACTACGTGCTTGTGTTCCTACTTGAACAATACGTTTGTTGCGTCGGGCTGCGTCAATCATCAGCCTTCCTTCTCGGATGTTGTGTGAGGCAGGTTTTTCTACGTAAACATGTTTGCCGGCATCACAACCCAAGATGGTTGCTGGACCATGCCAATGATCCGGAGTGGCAACAACGATTGCATCGACATTCTTATCGTCTAGCACTTTGCGTATGTCGCTAACGAATTTAGGTGCAGTCTTCTGGTGTCGACTCAGAACTTTCGTGGCACGTTCTAGTGATGCTTGGTCAACATCGCACAGGTAGGCCACGTTGACGTCTGGAAGATCCGCGAATCGACCAGTCAATCCTCGACCACGGCCTCCAACGCCGACCATGCCAACATTCACTCTGCTGTTTGCGGATACTGTCCGTCGTGTTGATGCCGCTGCTAGTGTGGCTCCCAAAAAGTAACGTCGATTCATCGGTGCTCCTTTACAAGACGGAAAGCCCGCCTAGTTGACCATCGTACAATTTTTTTTCTCAATTGTCGTTTCTAGTGGAACTTTAATAGCAATTTTTAGTTTGAAAAATTGTGTTGACCACAGTAGTTTTTGAGTTGCTGAAGGAATATGGCCTTTCGGTCTTTGGGTATGAATGCATGTTGAAAACCTCCTGCCAGAATAGCCACGATATCACTCTCATCTATGCCCATAGTGCAAGCATGGAGGCACTCATCAACCAGTGTTGTGTGAAAGAAGGTAGGATCATCCGTATTTAGAGAAATAGGAACTCCTGCTGCATGAAGCGACGGAAGAGGGTGACTTTCGTAATCACGGCAAACTTGAGTTTGGATATTACTTGTTGGGCAAATTTCTAGCGGAATTTTATGCTCAGCCAAATGGGTTATCAACGTGGGGTCTTCAACTGCTCGGATGCCATGTCCAACACGTTCTACTTTCAGGATCTCTAGAGCATCCCAGACGCTAAGAGGGCCTAGTGCCTCACCTGCATGTACGCTGAGGTGCAGCCCTTCCTCGCGGGCGCGAGCGTAAAGTGATTCGAATTGTGCAGGAGGGAACTGATGTTCGTTGCCGCCCAAGGTGATGCCGACAAGACGACGAGGACAACAGGCCAATAGTCTATCGAGGGTTTCTAGCGTTTTTAGTGGTCCGGTATTTCTCACCAAATCAGCAATCCACATTACTTCGACTCCAGGTTCGTCTGCTGTTTCGTCGAGTGCTAGGGTTAATTCCTCCATCGTAATCCCCTGATTTAGATATTCGATCAGTGACACCGTAATCTCGGCATAGACAATGTTCTGCGAAGTTAATTCGGAGCGAACTGCCTTGATGAGATTGCGAAAGTCTGCAGCTGTCCGGAAAAAATATGAAGTGAAAAGATAAGTTGCTAAAAACTGATCAAAAGAGCAGTACTTGAACAGGGTTTGAATCGGTACTGCGGTTGGAGATTTAAGGAATGGACGAATATTGTCATATCGATTGAAAATATCCAGGAAACGCTTGGGAACGTCTCCGAGCACAAGTTTTGGGGGATATTTTTCCAGTAAGTATGAAAAAAATCCAGGGGGCATTGCACCTCGAAGATGTAGATGCAGTTCAGCCTTGGGCATCCCCGCTAGAAACTCTCGGAAATCGGGAGAGACTGGAGTGTTGGATGATGTACAGCTAGTCACCTTGGATCTCTTTCGTTTTCGATACCGTAGATGGTGGCAAGATGTTCGGGTGCTGCCCCAAACCAATCCCGGACTAGAATCTTAGCATTGAGACGTAGCTGTCTTGTTACGCCTGTTTCTGCGAATCGTCGTCCCGACGTTACTGCAGTGTGTGGAGAACGAACCATGCGTCCTGTTCGTGCTGCCTTGCGGAGCCAATGCACGTCTTCTAATAGTGCAATTTCAGGGAAACCTCCAGTGGCTAAAAAAAAGTTTCTTTTTGCGAAGATGCCCTGATCACCAAAACAGGTCCAGTGGAATGCAAAGCGAGTTAAGAATGCCAATCTTTCTGGCAGCCAAAACGGTGGATCAAAACGTACGCGGAAAGCTCCGAAATCCGCATGGCGGTTTGCCAGTAGGTCAGAGAGTCCAGTTATCGCTCCTCGAGGGGGATGAGTGTCAGCGTGCAAGAACAGCAATACATCTCCCCTAGCGACAGAGGCACCTCTGTTCATCTGACATCCACGCCCGCGATGGCTTTCCAAAAAGCGAACCCGAGGGTATTGTGCAGTGACAGCACGGCAATCATCGCTACTACCGCCGTCAATCACAATAATTTCCGGAACTGAAGGTTCTGCTAAAAGTTTGGGTAGCAGCCTATCGAGTGCCGGTGTGTCGTTCCAGACAGGAACTATAACCGAAACCATGTTGACAGCTTAAACCAATATCAGTAACAAGTTCTTCCGATTGCAGCAAAGTTCACACAAGGGGAGATCGACAGAGGACGAACGCTATATGTATTTGTTGATTATGGCAAGTTGCTAGGACAGGTCGGTGAGTGGTAACTTTTCCTAGGTCGGAGGAATGCTGCTTAGAGGGCTTCCGATCGTCTCGCAAAAACCCATGAGTGGGTTGTATAAATACCAAGGTAAGGAAATAGGATTCTTAAAATGAGCACTGATACTGATAAGGAGACAATACTCTACAAGGTCGATTCAAATGTGGCCGTGATCACTTTCAACCGCGCTGAACGAAACAATTCGATGACGCGGCAAATGCAGAAGGAATACTTCGATAGCCTTGACCGCGCGTCTCAAGATCCTGAAGTTAGGTCGATAGTTGTAACTGGTGCAGGTAAGTCGTTTTGTGTTGGTGCGGATATGGACGACTTGGCTACTCTTGACCCTGAAGAAGCTGCCAAATTGGAACAGGACCGACGAGTTACTGCACATGCGACGATGATTCCTAAGCCTGTCATTGCTGCCATAAACGGGCCATGTGCTGGGCTGGGTTTTGTCCATGCAGTTGCTTGTGACATACGTTTTGCAGCGGCCGGCATTAAGTTAACTACAGCCTTTGCTCGGCGCGGTTTGATTGCTGAACATGGTGTGTCGTGGCTTTTGCCAAACCAGATTGGTGTGGCTCGTTCTCTGGATCTTTTACTTTCTGCTCGTATTGTTGTTTCTGAAGAGGCTCTGGAGCTCGGTTTGGTTAATCGTATTGTTCAACAGGACTCCGTACTCGACGAAGCCATCGCTTATGCACAAGATATTGCTACGCATTGTTCCCCACGAGCTATGGCCGTGATGAAGGAGCAGATTTATGGAGACCAAGATAAAATATTTGCTGAAGTCAATGACAGGGCTAATGCTCTTATGCAGAAGTCATTCCAATGGCCAGACTTGAAGGAAGGCGTGGCCAGCTGGATAGAGCGACGCCCGCCTCAGTTTCCTCCGTTTAGGGTAGAGGACTTGCCTCGGAGTTAATGTGCGATGTTTTTGGGTCAAGTGATCAAGGTTGCGATGGTTTCTTTATTGCTACTATCACTACGACTCTCTTTGTTGGGTGTCTTCTCTACGGTACTGATCGGGGCGACCCTCCACCAACCGAACTTTGTCGTGATTTTAGCCGACGATCTTGGGTACGGAGATCTAGGTGTTTATGGACATCCGGAGATTCACACCCCTGAAATCGATCGAATGGCATCGGAAGGTGTACGCCTTACTGAAGCTTACTCTCCTGCGCCGACTTGTACTCCGTCACGAGCTGGTTTGCTAACAGGGCGGTATCCTTACCGTTCGGGATTGGTGCGGGCACTTCTACCGAAGGAAAAATGGGGTATTCCCAGTTCTGAAATCACATTGGCTGAATCTCTAAAAAAAAATGGATATGTAACTGGACTAATCGGAAAATGGCACCTTGGTGGACGGAAACCGTTTCGACCGGGCAGGCATGGCTTCGACTCTTTTTTTGGTCTTCTGTACAGCAACGATATGACTCTACTACCGTTGGTGAAGTGGCCACGATTGGAGTTATTTCGCGATAACAAACGGATTGAATCGCCAGCCAAGGTCAAGACACTGACGAGACGGTATACCGAAGAGGCGGTTCAGTACATAGAAAAAAACCACAACCGACCCTTCTTTTTGTTTCTTTCCCACACGATGCCACACCGACCACTTAGGCCATCAGATGAGTTTCGCGGAAGGTCATCCTTTGGCTATTACGGAGATGTAGTCCAAGAACTGGACTGGAGTACCGGACTTGTTCTACAGGCGCTAAAAGACAATGGTCTTGATGAGAGGACACTCGTAATTTTTACTAGCGATAACGGACCTTGGGGGAGGAGTGGAGACGGAAAATTACAAACGCGAGGCATGACAGGCCCGTTTCAGGGAGTTAAGGGAACTACATGGGAAGGTGGCATGCGAGTCCCCTTCATTGCACGTATGCCGGGGCGATTACCTTCAGGAGTTGTACGTCGGGGCATGGCGTCTCTGATGGATCTATTCCCGACTTTTATAGAGGAATCTGGAGGAGCTGTTCCTGGCGACAGATCCATAGACGGTAAAAACATTATGCCAATGATGCTGGGTCATGAAGAGAGTCCCCATTCGGAGTTCTATTACTATTTTCGCAAGAAGATTTTTGCAATTAGATCTGGTCAATGGAAGTTACATCTTTTTCGGAGAAAATTGAACTCCAAGGGGCGCCTTGGAGATGTAGTCCGTTTGCAGTCTCCAGAATTGTACGATCTACTTCGCGATCCAGGGGAAGAGAACGATCTTGCCAGCGGCAATGCTAAGGTTGTCCAGAATCTTACCGTTCGCAGCGAGGTGTTTCACGCTAGTATTGCCCCAACGCTGAATCTGCCAAGCCCATCCAGATCTGTTTTATCTGGTTTGACAACTGTTGATATTGCCAAGAAAAAACCAAGGCTACGGCCGTAAGCTGAGCGGTTATTTACATTTAAAGACGGCTCATTATGCCATTTGCGAATTACAGAGTGGACACTAGTCTTGGATGCGTTGTTTCGTACTCACTAATGCTGGTGGATTGTTGTTGCAAATAACCTAACTGGTCAACGCCGGCCAGAAGACATTTTTTTGAAAATTCATCGATAGGAAATTTCGCCTTACGTCCTGAAGGCAGCTGTACGGTTTGTTCGAGAAGATTAACTTCGGTTGCTAGGTCCTCGTTCTGTGCAGATGCATCTAATAATTCGGCATGACCGACTTCATCAATGATGATGGGTAAGAGTCCATTTTTCAGGCAATTGTTACGAAAAATGTCTGCGAACGAGGTGCTGATTACAGCTCGAAACCCAAACCCCATCAGTGCCCAAGGTGCATGTTCACGAGAACTACCACAGCCGAAATTGTCACCTGCCAGAAGAATTGTTGCATTTTCTGATTTCCGGTGGTTCAACACAAAATCTGCTCGGGGCGATCCTGTTTCGTCGTAACGCCAATCGTTGAAGAGGTTTGCACCCAGCCCCTTTTTGTCAATAGTCTTTAAAAAACGCGCTGGAATAATCTGGTCGGTATCGATATCGCGTATTGGTAACGGCACTACTCGTCCTGTAAAGGTGGTTATAGGTTCCATGGCAAATTTTGTTTTGTTGTGGCTTCTTCGGACGTTCTAATCCAGCATAGTTCTCACGTCGGTAACCATGCCATTAACCGCACTGGCTGCGGCAGTTAGAGGGCTAGCGAGGAAAGTGCGACCTCCTTTGCCTTGGCGTCCCTCGAAGTTACGGTTGCTGGTGCTGACACAGTACTCTCCCGGGCTAAGCTGGTCACCATTCATAGCGATGCACATACTGCAGCCAGCTTCTCGCCACTCTGCCCCTGCAGCTCGAAATATGTCAGGTAAATTTTCGATCTCCGCTTGTTTCTTTATCTTTTCAGAACCCGGCACTACTAAGACACGAACGCCGGGATTGACTTTGCGGTCTTTTAGGATCGCTGCAGCTTGCCTGAGATCCGACATGCGAGAATTTGTGCAACTACCAATAAAAACGACATCAATTGGTTGACCTAGTAAGGGTTTACCACCTTCTAAGTCCATATACTCAAGTGCTTTTCGGATCGCACCGCTCGCAACCGGCCCCTGGGCTGACTCCGGCTTTGGTACAGGTTGTGAGATTGGTATCCCCATGCCAGGATTCGTGCCATAGGTGATCATAGGTTCCAGTTGTGATACATCCAGGCTTAATGTCTGATCATAAGCGGCTCCTTCATCACTTTGTAGGTTTTGCCAACGTGTGACAGCCTGGTCCCAGCCCTTACCTTGTGGCACATGGGCTCTGGTTGCCAAATATTCGAAGGTTGTGTCATCGGGGCCAATCATCCCTGCCCTGGCACCACCTTCAATCGACATGTTGCAAATTGTCATCCGGCCTTCCATTGAAAGAGAGCGTATAGCTTCCCCAGTATATTCAAGCACGTGTCCAGTACCACCACCAATACCTATCTTTGCTATGAGTGCCAGAATGAGATCTTTGGCCACCACTCCTCTGGGTACAAATCCATCGAAGTGCACCTCGTATGTTTTCGGTTTGTCTTGCAGGAGACACTGAGTAGCTAGTACGTGTTCAACTTCGGTGGTGCCGATACCGAAAGCTAAGGCGCCGAAGGCGCCGTGTGTCGAGGTATGACTGTCCCCACACACTAACGTGACCCCTGGTTGAGTCAATCCTAACTCGGGTCCGATAACGTGGACAATTCCCAGGTTCTCATTTCCTATATCAAACAAAGGAATACCGAACTCTCCACAATTAATTCGTAACTGATCTAACTGTTTGGCAGCAATCGGATCAGCGATGGGTAGGGTGCGATCAGTTGTAGGGATACTGTGATCCATTGTTGCGACTGTACAGTTAGGTCGTAACACTTTCAATCCACGATTGCGTAACCCATCGAAGGCCTGTGGAGAGGTAACCTCGTGGATTAAATGCAGATCGATGTAGAGAACGGTCGGACAGTTTTTCTCCTGCACGACAACATGGTCATCCCAGATTTTTTCAAACAGATTTTTTGGTGTGACAGTGGTCATTGGACTAACCAACAAGTCTAGCAAGCGTTCCTGCTATAAACACTAAGTCCTGCCGAGCATGAGTAATTCCTCCAGGTTTACTTGATTGTGTCAACAATTTGGCAAAGCGAATAAACGCAACATCACTTTTAGTGTGGTTAGAGCATTGTGATTAGTAGAGCTGTACCATCGAAACCAAAACTGTGTAATTTTCGATCTAAGGACTGAATACTTCTCACTACTAGTCATTATTAGGAAATCCTGCGTTATCTACATTTCCGTGATTATTTGTGGAATTCACTCAGGCGTACTGATAGTCTTTGATTACTGTTGGTGCGAAGTATATTGGTGCCGTTAAGCGGACTGCCTTGCCAGATTCTAACCGTGACTTCAAGGACGCTTTTCGATCGTTAAGTTAGTGTCAAGTTAAGTATGTCTTCTCCGCTACACTTCGGTTACCCACGATTTGATTTTGATAGGGTTGAAAGCACCATGACTGAGGCGAGTTTGTGTGCAGAAGCTGGTGCTGAAGAGGGAACTATTGTCATTGCCGATCAACAAACGGAGGGTCGTGGACGCCTAGGTCGCTCGTGGATTTCCGAACCGGGAATGGGATTGTACTTTTCACTTGTGCTGCGTCCACCAACTTCACCCGAACATGCTGCTGTGCTTACTTTAGCTATGGGATTAGGTGTAGCACGCGGGCTCGCTAAAGCTTCTGGATCTGTTTTCGATATACGGTGGCCTAACGATGTATTGTTGAACGGGAAAAAGTGCTGTGGGATTTTGGTGGAGAGCGTAGCTGATGTAGAGTTGCTCCGTTACGCCATTGTTGGCGTAGGAGTTAACGTCAATCAGCAGAACATGCCGAAAGAAATTGCTGCGAGCGCAACTTCTCTCAGGGCTAATGTGGGACACATGTTTGACAAAGAAGCAGTTCTTGATGACGTACTTTGCTCGCTCGAATTTTACTATGCATTGTTTTGTGAGCAAGGGGCAGCTTCTATTATCGAGGCGTTTTCCAAAGCTTCCAGTTATGTTTCAGGAAAGAGTGTAAGAGTTGATGCACCTGGTGGGGACATCTACGGTGTGACCGCAGGGTTAAGTGACGCGGGTGTCTTACTTCTAAGTAAGAGGAATGGCTCTATAGAACCCATTCTGGCCGGTAGTGTACGGCCGTGGCCAAAGCAGTGATGATAGGTGTTGGTCTAACACAATCAAATGCAGCGTTGGTGAGGGAATCTCGAGATACAAGTAATGCAATGAGTTTTACTAGCTTGGTAAAACTTGACGAAGTCAAGTGTAGAATAAGGCAACATGCTATTCGCTGTTGATGTTGGCAACACTAACCTCACTTTGGGCGTGTATCGCCATGGGGAGCTTGTAAGTCATTGGCGACTGGAGACGGATGCGGCTCAAACGGTTGATGGTTGGGGTGTGCTATTCCGCAATCTGTTTTCACTGGCCAAATTGGATATTCACGATATTGACGATATTATCATTTCGTCCGTTGTGCCTCAGCTCGATTCTTCGTTGGAGAAAATGGCACAACTTTACTTCCATGCCCAGCCTCTATTTGTAACCGCGAGTGTAGATACTGGGTTGTTGATGAAAGTAGATATGCCATCCGAGGTGGGCGCAGATCGGCTAGTCAATAGTATTGCTGCTCTTGCTGAGTATGGCGGGCCTGTTGTGGTGGTAGACTTTGGGACGGCTATTACGTTCGATGCTGTTTCGGCCGATTCTGAATATCTGGGTGGTGTCATCTGTTGTGGTGTGGGTATTTCATCTGAGGCGCTGTTTAGTCGCGCAGCTCGCTTACCCAGGGTGGAAATTAGAAAGCCACACACTATTATTGGAACCAATACTGTCGATAGTCTACAGTCCGGTCTCTACTACGGAACTTTGGGCTTGGTCGATTCTATCCTCGAGAGAATGATGGCCAAACTTGGAACAAAGGTGCAAGTCGTTGCAACTGGCGGTCAAGCTGACATCATTGCTCCTGACTCGCTTTATATCAACGAGATTCGAGAACATCTTACCCTTGAAGGGTTGCGTATTATTTGGGAGCGAAACCACAAAGCCACTGACAAAAAATAAACGAAAATGATCTCTGTCTTGTTAGTAGTGAATCGATGTCGATAAAAGGACACACTTCTGGTGCCGCTCACGTACTCTGTCTTGGTATGAGTTGTCTCGACAACCGTTTGTTTGTTGATCGTTTTCCACCCGAACACCGCCGTGAACGTGTCCCCAAGCGTTTCGATGCTCTCGGTGGCCCTGCTGGTGTTGGTGCGGTCACAGTGGTGCGTCTCGGCGGTAAAGCTTCATTTTTTGGTCTGCGTGGAGATGATGCTTCAGGTCGTCAAACCAGCACATTTCTTGAGGAAGACGGGGTTGATACGCGAGGCTTCCGCTCATTTCCAGATGCAATCAGTACTCGCTGTGAAGTTTTTATTAGACCAGACGGGGAACGTTTTTTATTCCCCTCTTGGGGCACAGGCATGCCGTTGAAGGCAGATTGGTTGCCTGATACTACTGCAGACAATGCACAAGCTCTTTTGATTGACGGGCGTTGGGTGGAGGGTAGTTTGCGACTAGTGGAACAGGCCCGACGTCGAAAACTACCAATTCTCCTTGACTTTGATATCGACAAGCCAGAGATTTGGGAACTTGCAAAGCTATCGACTCATGTCATTGCCGATGAAGATATGGCAATTGCGCACGGTGGCATAGAGGGTCTCATCGATAAGTTGGAATCAATTGGAGTATGGGGTGCGGTCACATTAGGTGCTCAAGGTGTTGCACATTTGGGTGGTCGAGTTCCTGCCTTCTCGGTGCCAGTGCTGGATAGTACAGGTGCTGGTGATGTACTGCATGGGGCTTTTGTTTTGGCAATAGCACAAGGGTACGACGAACTGACAGCTCTTCGTTTTGGAGTGGCGGCTGGTTCGTTGCGTTGCAAGTTGGGTCGTGTCCCTTATCTTCCTGAGGTAGAAGATCTTCTTAGTGCGTAAGATCTTGCATCGAGTGCTTTGCGTCAGACATGCCTCTCGCCTCGTCACTACTTGTTGTGCGATCCTAAACGACCGGTTGAAATTTTCCTGCAAGTGCTAAAAAACGAGGTATCAAAATGAACCCGATTCTTCTCCGTACTTCAATCATTGCCGCTCTTGGTGGATTTCTTTTTGGCTTCGATACTGCCGTAATTTCTGGGACTACTGATCAGCTTCGTGAAGTCTTCAGTCTGACTGCTAACACGCTGGGCTTCACTGTTGCAGCGGCTCTAATTGGAACGGTTGTCGGCGCCTTGAGTGCTGGTAGGCCTTCTGACAAATTGGGTCGTCGTAGAACTCTGCACTGGGTTGCCGTTTTCTACTTTGTGTCGGCTGTTGGTTGCAGTATTGCATGGGACTGGTACTCGCTACTCATATTTCGTCTGTTGGGTGGACTGGCAGTGGGTGCATCCTCAGTAGTGTCGCCGATGTACATTGCTGAAATTTCTCCAGCGCGTTTTCGCGGTCGGTTGGTTGCCATCACGCAGTTCAATATTGTCTTGGGCATGTTGGTCGCCTATATGTCGAATTACGTGATTGCGCAGTTGGAACTCGGAAATGCAGAGTGGCGGATGATGTTTGGCGTGGAAGCTTTACCTGCAGCACTTTTTTTCTTGCTACTGTTCTCAACGCCATGTAGCCCGCGTTGGCTCATTGCACAGGGCCGCCGTGCTGATGCTGTTGCTGTGTTCAATGTATTGGGTGCCGAGTCAGTTGCGAACGAGGTGGCTGATATAGAAGCGTCACTTGCTCTTGAACGACACAGCATTCAGGAGCCTCTCTTGCAGCAGACCTACAAACAGCCGATTTTACTGGCAGTCGCCATTTCGACTTTCAATCAGCTCTCGGGTATCAACGCTCTGATGTACTACGCTCCACACATTTTTAAAATGGCTGGTGCTGGGGCAGATTCCGCATTACTGCAAGCTGTGGCAGTAGGTGGAACTAACTTGGTGTTCACGATGGGTGCTCTTTTAGTGATTGACCACTTTGGTCGTCGCAAGTTGATGATAGCGGGTTCGATCGGGTATATCGTCAGCTTGGCTGCTACGGCGTTCGCCTTTTACCAGTATGGAACTAACTTCAGTAGTTTTGGCAGCATGATGGTGTTGGTAAGCCTCCTGGTTTTCATTGCTTCTCATGCATTGGGACAGGGCGTGGTGATCTGGGTGTTTCTAAGTGAAATTTTTCCTAACCGCGTGAGAGCCCGTGGGCAAGCACTCGGTAGCTTTACACATTGGTTCTTTGCGGCACTAATTTCATGGACCTTCCCGGTAGTCGCAGAGATTTCTGGTGGGCACGTATTCGCGTTCTACTCCGTAATGATGATCTTACAGTGGATCTGGGTGGTGCGTGTCATGCCTGAGACTAGAGGAGTACCCCTTGAAGAGATTCAAAAGAGGCTCGGGATCGAGTAGGTTGTTCACGAAAATGGAGGATCGATGCTTATCTCCCTTCGGGGGAGATAGACTCCAATATCGCCAAAGTTTTCCGGGTAATGGTTGTCAGAGGTATTGTGGACAACTTTCCTTGCGGTACCCAGTGGAAAGATCTAAGCGGTTTTCCTTTTGAGGCTGCAATATAGACGTTCACGTCGTAGATTCTAGACGTGATGCCATGACTAAATGAACTTAGTCGTCTCAGTTGTTTCATGCCCCACTCGTGAAGGTCGGTTTCACACAATAGCTGCCCTTCCACCTCAGGCAACTCCCAAAAGCCTGGCATAATCTTAGATTTCTCTGGTCTTTGCCTCATCAAAAACTGTTCGTTTTTCGTGCAGACGATTACCGAAGTTACCATCTTCTCCTTCTTGTGTGGACGAACTTTTACAGGACGGATACACTGTGTTCCGGCTTTTACAGAACTGCACCATTGCTTTAATGGACAAAGATTACAGCTTGGGTTTTGGGGGGTGCAGACTGTTGCACCCAATTCCATTAGTGCCTGGTTCCATGTGCCGGCACTACGTGGCCCTACCGAACTGACTAACGATTGGGCCGCAAAGTTTAATTTCCGCCGTATTGCGGTCTTTTTCACATTGCCTTTTTCATTCACTAAACGCGTAAGTACCCGCAAGACGTTACCATCAACAGCAGCATGTTTGTGACCGAAAGCAATGGATGAAACTGCGGCGGCCGTGTACTCTCCAAACCCGGGGAGGGTCTGTAGATCATGATATTCCTTGGGGAATTGACTGTTCCACTTGCTGATGATCTGCCGTGCTGCAGCTTGCAAATATCGTACGCGCCGGTAATATCCTAGTCCGCTCCAGATTCTCAATAGACTTTGCTCAGGGGCGCTGGCTAGGCTTTCGAGGGTTGGAAAGTGACTCAAAAATTTTTCATAGTAAGGGATAACAGTCGTCACTCGTGTCTGTTGTAACATCACTTCCGAAACCAAGATGTGATAGGGATTTCTGGTGTGCCGCCACGGCAAATCTCGTTTATGGTGGTGATACCAGTCAATCAGGACTTTCGTAAGTTGTTTGCAAGTTGTGGCCGAAAACTTCAAAATTCAATGAGACTCCGGCAGCATAATGGCTTTATAGGTCATGTCAACGAGGACAACATTCCAAAAATTAATTCCCAATAGTGTGCCACTAATTTGGGATGAAATGGTGCTACTTAATGTTCTTTACCGTTTTCAAGGTCACTACTTTTCCGGTCTCGATATTGCAACTGGTAGAGCCGCCAATAAATACCCTGTTTTGACAGTAGGTCGTGGTGGGTGCCTGTTTCTTGAATCGTCCCATTGTGCATCACTATGATCCGGTCAGCTCGCTGGATCGTTGAAAGTCGATGAGCGATCACAATTGCAGTGTGACCGACTACCATACGTGAAAACGCTTCGCTAATTTTTAATTCAGTGACAGCATCAATATTTGACGTTGCCTCGTCCAGAATCAGGAATTGTGGGTTTGGTGCCAAAGCACGAGTGAAACTGATCAGCTGTTTTTCTCCAGCAGAGAGAGAGCCACCACCTTCCAGCAACGGCTCGTCTAAACCCGAAGGTAGTGAATTTATTAAGTCCTTTAGGTTCATATCTTTAGATAGCTGATTTAATCGCTGTTCAGTGATCGTTGTGTTGCCGAAGCAAATGTTTTGTCTGATCGTACCAGCGAGAAGACAGGGGTCTTGCAGGGCTACACCGAAAGAACGTCGTAATTCCGCTACGGACCAATTACGAATATCACGTCCACCCAACAAAATCTGTCCTTCCTGTGGCTCATAGAAGCGTAAAAGCAAATTGGTTAGAGTGGTCTTGCCTGCTCCAGTATGGCCGACGAACGCGATCGTCTTACCAGCCTCAATCCGGAAACTAATATTTCGCAACACCCAATGTTGGTCCGTGTAGGCGAATGAAACATTTCGGAATTCAATATCGAAACTAGTAGCCTCCTGTGATTTATCCTTCCGGTTTGCGGCGGAGGCATCTGGTGGTCCTCTTGAAATCGTTTGATCGTGCGGTGTGTCTAGCAATGTGAAGATACGTTCTGCACCTGCCATTGCTGCTTGTAGAATGTTGTGTTTTTCGCTGAGATCTTGAATCGGTCGAAATACGCGCGCTCCATATTGGATAAAAGCCACAACAACACCAATTGTCAAACTGCCGTCGAGAACCTGTAGGCCACCGTAGAGCAAGATAACTGCTACTGTGAGCACCCCAAGCCAGTCAATGATCGGATAGAAATATGCATGGGCTCCGATGGCACGATAGTACGCGGCACGGTGCTCATTGTTGATTGTGTCGAATTTCCGTTTGCTTTCTGCCTCATGCCCGAAGAGTTGTACCACCGAAATGCCGTTAAAGTGTTCCTGCAGGAAGGAATTAATCTTTGCGACCGCTGAACGTACCTCCCTGAAACTCTCTCGTACTCGTTTACGAAACCAAATCGAAACTGTAGCCACCAAAGGAATCACTGTGCAGCAAACCATTGTTAAATCAGGACTTAGGTGAATCATAGCGGCTAAGACAAAGGCAAGTGTCAGAAGATCACCGAATATAGCGACGACTCCAGAAGTAAACATTTCGTTCAACGTCTCGACGTCTGTTGTTGTTCTAGTTACTAGTCTGCCAATCTTGTTGCGGTCGAAGAAGGTGATGCTCATCTTGTGCAAATGAGAAAAGATTTTCACACGGAGGTCACGCATAACTTGCTGGCCAGTGTGTTGCATGACAAGGATTTGCACGTGACGAGCTAAAAAACCACATGCAAGGACCACTAGATAAAGTAGGGCTATCATGTCGATCCCGGTGGAGGCATCCTGTGGTAGCCACGTATCAGTTGGGGTGTCTATCTCATCGACTGGTTCGAGGTAGTGGTCGATGATCAGCTTTGTTAAATAGGGTCCTGCTACGGCGCAACTTGAGTGGACGATTAACAGAATGACAGAGACTACGACCAAAACACGGTAAGGTGTGAGGTAACTCGCCAGTCGTGCTACCAGATGAGTGTCATAGATCTTTTCAATGGAGTCTTCATCAATCATGATTTCACCGATTCGATTTCTCGTTCGATAAGCTGTTTCTGGTGAAGCTCGTAGTAATACCCCTGTTTACGTAAAAGAGCCTCATGTGTTCCATCCTCGATAATTTTTCCAGCAACCAAAACAACAATACGGTCGGCGTATTGTGCCGTCGACGTGCGATGTGAGATTAGCAGTGTCGTACGGTTGCGCATGACAATTTTGAGTTGACGGAGAATGTGTTCTTCGGTGACAGTGTCGACACTTGAAAATGCGTCATCGAGGATGAGAATTCGTGGGTCTCGCAGCAGGGCGCGAGCGATGGCTATACGCTGCTTTTGTCCTCCGGAAAGAGTGACTCCTCGTTCACCGACTAACGTCTCGTAGCCGTTTGGAAAATCTGCAATATCTTTGTTTAGACAGGCCATCTCTGTTACGTCTTTGATGCTCCGGTTGCTAGCTCCAGGACAACCAAAGACAATGTTTTCGCGGATCGTTGCACTAAACAATAGTGTTTCTTGCGGTACCATCCCAATAGAGCCTCGTAATATTCGCAAGGGAATTGAACGTATGTTTTCACCATCGACCAATATCACCCCTTCGGATGGTTCGATCACTCTCGGGATTAATTCCACAAGGCTACTTTTACCACCACCAGTGGGGCCAACAATGGCCATTGATTCTCCAGCCGTAATATCCAAGTTGAGATTTCGAAGGATTCTCTGTTCCGAATTGGGATATCGGATCGTTACATCGCAGAGTTGAAGATCGCCACGTATTTCTGTAGATCTTGAGATGTTCACTGTTGGATCGGCAATACTGGGCGGTTGCTTCAACAGTTCATTCAGTCGTTTGAGTGAGGCGGTTCCGCGTTGTATGACATTTACCACCCAGCCGAACCCAATCATTGGCCAGGTCAACATCATCATATAGGTCATAAACATGACGAACGAACCGAGAGTCAATTCGCCACTGAGAACTCTCCTACCGCCATACCAAAGCACAACCAAGTAAGTTACTCCGACCAGAAGCTCCAAGAGCGGATAAAATTTCCCCCATAGCTTGATTAGTTTCCAATTTGTGGCTACGTATTTCCGATTTAATTCGGTAAAGCGAGTAATTTCCAATTCTTCCCGCGCGTAGGCACGTACAATACGGATATTCGAAAGGCTTTCCTGTGTCAGAGCGCTAATATCTGCGAAACTTTCCTGAACTTTTTGGGAATAGTTATGTATATGGCGACCAAAGTAACTCACCACGAGAGACACCAAGAGGGTTGGAAGGAATATAAGACAGGTAAGCTTCCAGTCAGTCGCGCTCATCACGGTCAGTACGACAAAAAATGTCAAAATGACATCGACAGTGTGCATAACACCGGCCCCGAGCATCAGACGAACAGCATTCATGTCGTTCGTTACACGTGACATGAGATCACCGGTACGATACGAACGGAAGAACTTCCTTGGCATGCAGAGCAGATGTGAGAGAACGTCGTTGCGAAATTCGTACTCAATGTCTCGGGAAATTCCGATCAACAACAAGCGCATCCAGTACTGAAACACACCTTTTGTTAAGGCTAAAGTCAACAACAGTAGAGCCCATTTCCATAGGGTTTCGCTGGTAAACGATTTGGTCAACGAATCGACCGCAAAACGCAGCACAAACGGAATAGTGCCTGCCAGTAGAGTCTTTAAGATGAGGGTTGAAAATCCGGCAACATAGCGCCATCGGTGGCGAACTAAGTATGGGAAAAGGGTTTGCAGCTGCAAGAACATCAGGATGGATTACTCAAACCAGGAGTGTAACGTTTTCATGTATTCAACTACGACTATCTTTCGGCCATCGCGGGTTTCCCACCAAGTCTGTGGATCAAACTGTGGATCCTCGGCGGTGACCAGAACATAGTTAATATTCTCGGAGCCATACCTACTGAGAATGAAATTTGCCCGCCGGGAATGGTATTCAGAAGTAACAACTAAAGCTCTGCTTATATCACGACTACGCAATTCTTCATCGATCGCCAAAGTTTCCTCGAGAGTTGAAGTGATGTCGACCACAAAGGGTTGGAGAATTTTTAGATCCAAACCTTGTCGTCTTGCAAAATCTATTGCAAGATCAGATTCCCGTGCCCCGTAAAACCCTTCGGGCCCAGTGATTAAAATGGTGGAGGCGAACCCTTGGTCAACCAATTCAACCGCCTTCAGTAGTCGATTTCCATTGCGGTCACCAGACAGAACCACCACAATGTCGGCCTGAACAAGGGGAGTTGTTCTAATCAAATAGCGTCCTAGCCAGGCGAGCCAAACTTTGTGGGTAAGAGCCAGCAAAAATCCCGTTGCCAGAACAGTGATGATCAAGGTAGTAATATTGGCACCCAATACCCCAGTGTAATCGGTCCTTAGAGGGAGCAATGGAGTAAGCGGATAAATCTGTGTGCCGGTTATTAGTAAATACCCTGAGTGGTTCGTTTTGCGTACGCACCAAGAAAAAACGTGCTTACTCAATGTACGAGTGGTACGGTTACCGAGATAGTTTTAGGTGGAAAGCAGGCCGTGTTGTTGCAGGCCTGATAGAGGAGACTTCCAAGTAGGGCTCCGGGTTTTTTTTGAAGTGTCTCTGGGACGTGGAAGGTAGAGACAACCTGGACTTTGCCCGAATAAACGGACAGAGGCTCAGAAGAAAACGAGTATGTGACAAGCTCGCCAATTGGGTAATTGATGGATTTCAGCGGCAGGCTTGGTGACTGCCAATTCAAGCTGGTGGGGATTAGGTAATCTTCCTCGGGCTGGTTCGAATTGATGTGGTATCCGGGCTTAATGTTTAGGGTCAGTACAAGCTCTACATCCCTACCGGTTTCCAGAAGGAGTGACACGGGAGGCTTGATTGATAGTGCTTGCCACCCCTCGAATGACTGAGAGTTGATGGATGCACCGACAAAAAATGACAGTATAAACCAAGTTCTGATCCTAGTCAGTGTCATGGAGGGTTGAATCGAAAAGTCTACGTCATCGCTCGCCAAAGACCTTAGAGAAGCTGTTCGATTTCTTCTTCATACTTACTCTTGCTGACTAGACCCTGATGACTCGAAGCGACTCTACCTTCTCTGTCAATTATGAAAGTTGTGGGTAGTGCTAGTATGCCTCCGAAATCAGAACTCATCTTCTCGTTGCCGATCACAACAGGGAAGTTGGGCTTGAGTTCATTTAGGAAAGGTCTCACTACATCCCAGCCTTCCTCGTCCATCGAGACCGCTATTATGGTGAAACCACGATCTCTGTATTTTTGTTGAAACTCCAAGAACCACGGCATCTCTATTTTGCAGGGGCCACACCAAGTTGCCCAGAAATTCAGCAACACCACCTTACCCTTGAACTTTGACAATGTAACATCCCGCTCTTCACTATCAGGAAGCGTAAAATCCGGAGCCATCTGCCGAGACTGTTCTGTCTTGGTTACTTCTCTTGGAGCCGGGTTTGAGGCGGGCTCACATCCAGAAACGAACGAAGTAATGAATATCAGCAGGGTTGAAGATATGACGGTAATTTTCATACTAAATTTTAAAGTGCCAGATTCAATTATAGTGTGTGCACCTAGGATTACTGGGATAGAAATTTCGAGAGAGGACGGCCGGGTTTGTTCACTGAGATGTGGATTCGTCTACGTGTACTCTGAGTCTGCCACGATGAAGACGTACCTGTAGAGAATCCCCAACGGTGGTCTGGTTGGATTTTCTTACCACTATTCCCTTGTCATCGTGAACGATTGCATACCCTCTTCCTAATACATTCAAAGGGCTTAAATTCTCGCGCTGTCGATCCAGCGAATCTAGTACTATGCCTAGTTTCTCAAAGTGCCGTTGTATTGAGGGCCCCAAGTAATTGCTCAATGATTCAAGCCGTGAACGGGCACGAGCCAGAGAAAGTCGTACATCCCTTGACATCAAGGAATCTTTTGCTGTCCGTATTGAATGTTCAGAATTTCTGAAGTGTCTTGTGATTGCTTGACGTAAACAGAAACCCTGTTCGTCACAACGCTGCCAACTTGCACTGAATTTACTTCTTAGTAGACTCTTTGCCTGTTCGAAGCCAGTCTGGTTGAGGGTTCGGTGCCACAGAGCTATCCTGAAACGCATGCTCTGATCGATTTGGTGATGAAACCCTTGCACTATTTCTTCAAAGTCACTTTTAGGACGAATCACCATTTCTGCTGCAGCCGAGGGGGTTGACGCACGGACATCAGCAGCAAAGTCGGTAATTGTGAAATCGGTCTGGTGTCCTACCGCTGAGATAACAGGTACGGCTGATCGTGCGACGGAACGTGCTACGACCTCTTCGTTAAAAGTCCAAAGATCCTCGAGCGAACCACCCCCACGTCCGATAATAACCACATCTACCGATTTGGATGAACTGAAGTAGTCGAGTGCCTCTACGATATCTCCTATCGATCCTTGTCCTTGAACTCGAACAGGATAGAGTGAGATGATAAGGCCTTGAAATCGCCGTTCCATTACCCGAACCATATCGGAAATAACCGCACCGGTGGATGAAGTGACTATCCCGATCCGCTGTGGAAAAAAAGGCAACGGGCGTTTGCGTTCATCATCAAACAAACCTTCAGCAGCAAGCTTTTTTTTCATCTGCTCGAAAGCCAGTTGCAAGGCTCCAATTCCTTGTGGTTCGAGTGATTCGATGTAGAACTGGTAATCTCCTCGGATTTCGTAGACTCCAACTCGACCTCGTGCCAAAACCTTCAACCCATCAACAGGTTTAGATTTTAGGTAGGCTGCATTTTGACGGAAGCAAATGCAACGAATTTGTGCGTGTTCATCCTTGAGCGTGAAGTAGTAGTGGCCACTTGATGCCTTGCGCGTGTTAGAAATCTCCCCTTCAATCCTTACATTGAAGAATTCACTCTCAAGTAGGTCACGTATGGCTGCAGTTATTTCACAGACAGTGAAAATTTTTTGGTCATTTCGTGTGTCGAAGTGTAAATCGCCTTGTTGCATGTTGAAATCTAGCTACTTAATGATTGCGAATTTTTGGTAGGGTCATATCAACTTTATCCGATTCACGTAAAACATTCATCGCGTTCAGTCGACAGTTTTGCCCAAAGCACTTTGGGCCCGGCGCGTTTTTTGTTACATTACCGGAGACGGACCAGGCGCTTCTTGATTCTTCGCCCTAAACGCTCAATCTTCTCAGCTCTTCGCACGCTACGTAGATCAACAACGAATTCAGTATCGCCTTCAAGTTGTTTTTGAAATTCTTCTGCCAGCTTGATCATTTCAGCTATATCACGTTTTGTTTTTTCGAAATCGTTCTTGACGATTGCTATTGTGCGCGATTTGCCGTTAGGTAGGCGTGTGTCACTTTGGCTTGATCGAAAAGTAACATTGTTGTTCTGTGCAGGTGCTGTCGGTAACAGGCAAAGGATTAACAGGATTCCAAGGACAGTCATGATCTACTAACTCCTACTTGTCGATCCTTATGATACGTCGACTGACAGTATGTTCGTTTTTGTGACATGTGACAGAAAGTTCTGAACAAAAATTATTAATCGAATGTTGGCAACCAACATTGATTCGGTATGCTTTCAAGTAGTGGTGATTTTATCTAATGTTGCTACCTCGATTTGGCGATGTTAGGAGAAGCTAGCTGCTATTTTTGTTTACCTAAAGGAGGACATCCTGATCATTAACACAAAAGGGTTCAATCTGCGCACTGTCTACGAAAAACCCAATGAGCGAGCATCTCAGAAGGTGATGGACCATCTTGATACAAACTGCAAAAACTTCATAGCCTTGTCCCCTTTTTGTGTGATCAGTTCTGCACGGGTGGATGGACGTGCTGATGCTTCACCCAGAGGGGATCCACCGGGGTTTGTCGCGGTTCTGGATGATCACACACTTATAATTCCCGATCGACCTGGTAACAACCAGGTCGATTCTCTGCAAAACATAGTCGAGAATCCCTACGTGGGACTCCTCTTTTTTATTCCTGGGATGGATGAGACTCTACGCGTAAAGGGTCACGCTGAGATTGTGACAGAGAGTGGTGTATTGACAGAGCTCTCTGTGGGTGGAGCCCCTCCTCTTTCAGGTCTTAGGGTTCACGTTGAGGAGGCATTTCTCCATTGTGGTCGAGCCTTACTTCGTGCTCGCTTATGGAGTCCATCTGCTCAAATTGACCGTTCAGAGTATCCTACCTACGGGCAGGTCTTAGCTGACCAGATTGAAGGTGCGGATGCTGAGGAAATAGATACTACTGAGCAAGAAATCAATCGTAGTCGACTCTATTAGCCTTGGGCCGTTGTACAGCTGAAATCTTTGACTGCTTGCTCGATTGAAGGTGCAGCTGATGCAAGATCCTCTGCAACCATGACAGGTGTTATCTCAATGAGAGCATTTAGAGCAAGAAACCATGGTTCTGCTAGTGCTGGCAATTCCGATCCTTTGTCCATGTTAACTACTAGAAATGCCGTTCTCTGACCCTTGTCAGTTCCAAAATAAGCTGCTTCGGGTTTTACTTGGTTGAGAATTTTTGGGATTACCGCTAGTCCATCAGATTGGATTGCTTTGTTAGCCGTCTCAACGGGCAGTGATATTTTCATAAGAAATCGCATGGGTTCTCCTGAGACATTCGACGAAACGCCGAGCATACCACAAGCTCGCTCTCATGGATCTGCTCTCGGCGTAAAAATTGCTTGGCCAACAGCGCACGCAATGACAACATCCGATGTTAGTTTGTGAGTAAGGTGCAGTTCTGAATCGGTCAGAAGTTGAAAGTTCAATAATGATCCTCAAATGCAATATACTGGCAAAGTGTGTCGGAGTGAATAGTCGAAACTGGATGTTTTTGCTTTCGTGGTTTTTCTTTACCACTAACATGGCGTCTGCCCAAAATCAGGTGTTGCCACCGGCTGTTGAGAGTGGAGTTGATTTTGCCCGTGACATTGCTCCAATTCTGCAGAATAGGTGCCAGTCATGTCATGGACCAGATCAACAGATGTCTGGTCTGAGGTTAGATACGCGAGAAGGACTATTGAAAGGTGGCTATTCGGGTCCTTCTGTTCGAGTCGGTGAGAGTGCCGCAAGCCTGCTTATTCACCTGGTGGCTGGCCGTGATGAAACACGTGTCATGCCGATGGGTGGCGAACGATTGACCGGTCGACAAATCGGCTTGTTGCGAACATGGTTGGATCGGGGAGCTCGATGGCCGGAGAGACCGCAAGATGCGGAGGAGTTTGAAGAATTAAGGAGTCCTTTGCGGAAACAGCATTGGGCCTTTACTTCTTTTCAAAGACCTGCAATTCCCCTGTTGAAAGATAAGAGATGGTCCCGCAACGCTATCGATTCCTTTGTGTTGGCGAAACTAGAACAGGAGGGAATGACTCCATCGCCACAGGCTGATCGCTCTAGTTTGATCCGTAGAGTGAGTTTAGATTTGATCGGTCTGCCACCGACCCCTCGGGAGATAGAACAGTTCCTTTCTGACGACAAAACGGATGCGTACGAACGCTTGGTAGACCGACTGCTTGCTTCCGAACACTATGGAGAAAAGTGGGCTTTACATTGGTTAGATCAGGCTCGATTTGGTGAAAGTGATGGCTATCAGGCGGATTTTACGAGGCCAGCCGCTTGGCGTTGGCGACATTGGGTTATTGATGCACTCAATGGGAATATGCCATTTGATCAGTTTACGATTGAACAGATTGCCGGTGATTTGCTACCTGACTCGACAGTAGATCAACGTGTTGCCACTGGGTTTCATCGCAATACACTCACAAATCGGGAGTCTGGTTTTCCGCTCGAGATGGATCGTGTTGAACAAGTGTTTGATCGTATCAACACAGTCGGCACGGTGTGGCTCGGGTTAACGGTTGGTTGTGCACGGTGTCACGACCACAAGTTTGATCCACTCACACAAAAAGAATATTACGAATTGTATAGCTTCTTTAACACTGCCACAGAGGTAAACATTGTTGCGCCACTACCAGCTGAGATGACTCCGTATTTGGAAAAAAAACAGGAGTACGACCGCAAATGGCATGTGTTGATGGATGATTATAATGTGCATCAACTGCAGGCCGAATGGGAGTCCAAAGTATTACCTGCTTGCCTTCATCCTGACGATTCAACGATTGATCTGCAATGGAAGGTTGTATGTGAGGAGCTACGTTTTGAAGTGGATGGGATTCATCAGTCACGTTTCAGTGGTGGGGAGGAAATTCTGCGTATTCCATCACTAGATCGACCGGAACGCTACTCAAAAAATCTTACGCGCTATTTTATCAACTATACGTTTGGTCGCTATATAGACAAAAAGATCTATGAGGAACTGGGGTGGGATGAACTCAAGGAACGCTTGAAAACTCTTGAGGCTCAATACCCTGCGTTAAGTGTGGCTCAAACAATAACGGACAACTCAGACCCACCAGATACTCACATTCTATTGAGGGGTGACTTTCGATCCCCTGGGTTGCAAGTACAGCCAAACACTCCGTCCTTTTTGCCTCCGCTGGCCAATGTAAACGAACCAAACCGACTCGTTTTTGCTCGATGGTTAGTTTCGAAAGAAAACCCTTTAACGGCTCGAGTAACGGTTAATCGGATGTGGCAGGAGTTCTTTGGAAATGGACTGGTAACGACCTCCGAAGACTTCGGTACTCGAGGAGAAAAACCGTCTCATCCTAAGTTGCTAGATTGGCTAACCACGGAGTTCATAGATAACGGCTGGAATGTGAAAGCAATGCACAAGCTGATCGTTACATCCGCTACTTATAGGCAAGGATCAATGGTGCGTTTGAAGCTGCAATCTCGAGACCCCAGCAATCGACTGCTTGCTCGGCAGGCTCGACTGCGTTTGTCAGCAGAGCTAGTTAGAGATGCGGCACTCGCAGCAAGCGGACTGCTAGATCGTAGGATTGGTGGTCACAGTATCCGTCCCGTGTTGCCAGGTGGAGCAACGGATCTAGGGTTTGGAGATTTTGTCCAGTGGCCAGAAAGCACCGGAGCAGATAAGTATCGTCGCGGGTTGTACATTTTTCGTCAGCGCACGCTACTTTATCCTCAGTTGATGACATTCGATGCGCCTAACACTTTAGTGGCACATTGCCATCGTGAACGCTCGACGACACCATTACAGGCGTTGACACTTCTGAATGACCCGGTTTTTTTCGAAGCAGCCCAAGGATTGGCATCACGGATCCTTAATGAGAGACAAGGCAGTGTTGCAGATCGCATCGATTATGCTTTTCAAGTATCTCTTGGACGTACGCCACGTGCGGAAGAACAGGAACGCATGTTGGTCTACTACCATGAGCAAAAACGGATATTACACGATCAGCCGGAGCCTCGAACGTTGCTTATCCAAGGGAATGCGATGAGCGGAATAGATCCTATCGAGGCAGCTGTGTGGATCGGAATCAGTAGCGTCCTGCTTAATCTAGAGGAGTTTATTACACGGGATTAGGTATGAGATCACACTACTTCCAGAACATACAAGACCGGAGGCAATTTCTGCAGACTGCCTGTGGAGTGGGGACTATCTCTTTGGCACAACTTCTGCATTTGGATCGACTGACTGCAGATAGTGGAGAGTTGACGAATTTAAATCCTCTTGCGCCCAAGTTGCCACCCGCTCCAGCGAAGGCACGGAATGTCATTTTTCTTTTCATGTCAGGGGCGCCAAGCCAACTGGATCTTTTTGATTCCAAACCAGGGATGAAGAAGTGGGATGGTCAAAACTTACCCCCTTCGATGACGACAAAGGACGGTGATTTTGCGTTTATCAAACCGACCGCAAAGGTGTGGGCTAGTCCGCGTGTGTTTTCTCGTCACGGTGAGTCAGGGATGGAATTTTCCGATTATTTAACACATCTGCCAAGCTGTGCAGACGACATTTGTATGGTCCGGTCCATGTACACAGAACAGATCAATCATCATACGGGTCAGTTGAAAATGGTCACGGGAACCCCGTTGGTCGGTCACCCATCGATGGGTTCGTGGATTATGTATGGACTGGGAAGTGAGTCAGAAAATCTCCCTGGTTTTGTTGTTTTAAATTCGGGTTCGGGAGCGGATGCAGGTAGTGCTCTGTGGGGTAGCGGCTTTCTGCCATCGAGCTACCAGGGTGTACCGTTTCGCAGTGAGGGTGATGCAGTTTTGCACCTTTCCAATCCACCTGGTGTTTCCAATCTTATGCAGCGTGCTCGACTGGATGCGGTTCGTGACCTTAACGAGATGCAGGTTTCGAAGGTAGGAGATATTGAGATCGCTTCTCGCATTGCTTCGTATGAGCTCGCATTTCGCATGCAGATGGCGACCCCTGAATTGCTGGATCTTTCCGCGGAATCTTCAAAAACACTCGAGATGTATGGCGTCAATGACGAACCAACGAGACCTTTTGCTCGGAATTGTCTGCTGGCGAGGCGGATGGTTGAACGAGGTGTGCGTTTTGTGCAACTAATTCATGGAACCTGGGATGACCACATCGATCTAGTGAAGGGTCTTCAGAATAACTGTGACATCATCGACCGTCCAACAACGGCGTTGATCAAAGACCTAAAGCAACGAGGTCTGCTGGACGATACGCTTGTTGTTTGGGGTGGTGAGTTTGGCCGCACGCCTCTGGCAGAGGATCGCACGCCAGGTCAGGAGGGAAGCCGTGGACGCGATCATCACCGACAAGGTTTTACAATGTGGATGGCAGGTGGAGGTATCAAGGGTGGCCAGACGGTTGGCAAAACAGATGACTTCGGATTTCATGCGGTCGAAGATCGTATTCATGTCCATGATCTGCACGCCACCATGCTCCACTGTTTGGGCTTTGATCACAAGAGATTGACTTATCGTCACCAAGGTCGAGACTTTCGACTTACAGATGTGGCTGGAAATGTGGTACAGAAACTATTGATCTAATCAAATTGTGAGCTCGAGTTTTCGCAGTGTTGCGCTTTAGTTGCCAGGGTGCATGCCATTGCGCATTGCATTAGTACAGGTGTTAGTCATGATAATTTGCACAGTAAATATATGGCTCCGTGCAGCGGTTGTCGTTTCCATGGTGTTTTTGACTTCGGTGAGTCTATGGTCAGGCGATATTCGTGTGACTGTGTGGGACGAGCGTCAGCCTGAGCAAACTGCAGTTTATAAAAATTTTCTGGGAAATGAAATAGCTGCATACCTACGCGATAAACCTGGTTTCAGAGTACGTTCCGTAGGTCCAGATGACCCAGATCAGGGGCTATCTAGCGCTATTCTGGCGGACACGGACGTGTTGATTTGGTGGGGTCACCGCCGTCACTCTGAAATATCTGTCTCTACTGCCCGTAGGATAGTAGGACGTGTCAAGGCCGGGACTCTAGCTTATATTCCTTTACATTCTGCCCACTGGGCTGAGCCCTTCATGCAAGCAATGTACGATCGAGCTCGTGCAGACAGCAAACTACGTTTTGCAGATGAGGTTACGGATTTCGAATACATTGAACCGCCGGGACGAATGGCACCAACTTACGATTCGATTGTTACTCCCGCCTATTATGCATTCAAAGGGCGAGGCGGTATCACGAAAGTGCGAGTGGATCTACCTAACTGTGTCTTTCCAGGTGTTCGTTCTGATGGCAAGCCAAGCAAAATTACTACTTTGGCTCCTCATCATCCGATTGCGGTAGGCATTCCGAGCACCTTTACGATTTCCAAGACAGAGATGTACGATGAACCTTTTCACGTCCCAAACCCAGACGTGGTTATTTTTCGGGAAGATTTTAAACAGGGTGGGTGGTTTCGTAGCGGTATGTTGTGGAATGTAGGCAAGGGTAAAGTCTTTTACTTTCGACCTGGTCATGAGACCTTCCCCGTTTTCAAAGAAAAATACCCGTTGATGATCATTGAGAACGCTGTATCATGGCTGGCTACACAACTCTTGGCGAAACATCCCGAGAGATAGTTGCAATATTTTCACAATATTTTAGATCTGTATTGCGACGTTTGTTTGCCGGGTTCGTCTAAGGATTCTTTGCGGAAGGTTTCGTCTGTTAGGACTGCATTGAATTGCTACTGTGGGGTCGCTCTTCTGATCGGCGAGTCTCCCTCCGAAAAGCAGACAGCCCGCAATCCGGTAGGGTTTTCAGTTGGTTTTAGCACTTGTAGCTCGATACCCAATTAGTGTCGGCGGGAGCCTCGGAATCCAGAATGAGTTCAAAGTTGTTCGCGCTGTCCGTCAACATGGCAACGAAACGAAGAAACTGATCTTTGTTAAACGTAAGGGTGGTGCTTCCACGTTGGACATGTATGTGGCCCTGAGAACAGCGAAACACTGAGCCAAATTTTCCATAACAAGCGAGAGTTTTAGGCTGATCGTGCAAAGTTATTTTTCCTTTAAGTGACTTTATTTACGCAGTCTACATCTCGAAACCATCCTAACGAGCCAGCCGATTGGTTGCGATACTATTGCATAGACTAAACTACGCATGATCACATTAGATGCAACTGAATGTCAAGTAAATATTTTTTCTGAACAACAATACACCATAAAGTGATTAAATTGTATTTAACTTGATATCAAGTTTCATATAGGGCTGAACTTAAAATTTTTATAGAAGGGGTTTACCTGTGTTAGAAAGATTTAGAAAATTGATCTTTTGGATGCACCTTATTTGTGGCGTGGTTGCCGGTTTGGTGATTCTTACGATGTCGATCACGGGTCTCGTGCTCACATATGAAAAACAAATTGCTAACTGGGCAGACGATTTTGAGGTTGTACCGCCTGTTACTGGAGCTGCGAAGCTTAGTCCTAAAATGCTTCTTACCAAGGCCCAATCAGAGATGCAAAAGAAACCCACTGCTGTACGGTTGCTTTCGGAACCAAATAAACCGGCGAAGTTGTACTTCGGACGGGAATCAATCACTATAAACCCTTATACGGGAGAGCATCTTGGTGAGGGCGCTGTAAAAGTCCGCGGGTTTTTTCGTGCCATGATCGTGTGGCACCGTTGGCTTGGCCAGGATGGTGAAGGAAAGGCTACGGGCAAGGCAATCACGGGCGTATGCAACCTTGCTTTTTTGTTCATACTCGTTTCGGGGCCATACTTGTGGTGGCCGAAACAGTGGACCTGGAAAAACCTACGCTCAATTATCCTATTCCGTTCTGGATTGCCTCCCAAAGCGCGCGACTTCAATTGGCACAATGTCATCGGAGTATGGCTAGCCATACCGCTGTTTTTGATTGCGGGAACAGGGACATTTTTCTCTTATTCATGGACAAACGATATGCTCTATTCCTTGACGGGGGAAGAGCGAACTCAAAGTGGCGGGAAAGGATCTTCTGACGGAGTTGACAAAGAAACGGAGAACCCAGAGGATTTTTCGGGTCTTGACAAATTGTTCCAACGAGCTGTTGCAATTGAACCAGAATGGACAAGCATTACTGTTCGTTTGGCGGATGATTCCACCACGCCGGTAACCTTTTCCATTGATCGAGGTAACGGCTTTCGGCCTGATCTCCGTTCGACACTATTACTTGACCGTGAGACGGGAGATATTGTACGACACGATACCTATGACGACAACAAGACTGCATATAAGGCTCGTCGGTGGATCCGGTACATTCACACTGGGGAGGCAGGTGGTTTAATTGGCCAAACACTTGCGGGTGTTGCTTCGTTAGGGGGTTGCCTACTCGTTTACACTGGTTTGATGCTGAGTTGGCGACGTTTCCGAGCTTGGCGTGAGAAGTAACCTGATTTATTCACCGACTTTAATGTTGGCCCTAGGGTTCTATCGGTTCGAGGCTCCGAAGAACGATATTAGCACTTGAATGAGTTAATCCAGATTTTTTCACGTCCCAGCATCCTAACTTACAAGTAATACTTTTCTAATTTGCGAACATGACCGTTATAGCCGCAAACGAAAGTTCCTCAGGAACTGCACATGTGCAGTCTCCAATGACTAGGTTCATGATCATTTTTTGCCTGCTTTTTTCCGGGGAGGCAATTTTCGGCCTAACGTTTCATGTGCCTCGGTTTTTTCGTCCTCAATTGCTAGAAGTATTTCAGTTCAGCAATACACAGCTAGGGGATATTTATGCTGCCTATGGTCTTGCGGCCATGGCATCTTACTTTTTGGGTGGTCCCATTGCTGACCGATTTTCCACGCGCCGACTGCTAACGGTGTCGCTTATTGCAACTGCCATGGGTGGTCTCGTCATGGCCTATATTCCAGGTGCAATTGTTATGACTCTGTTGTATGCCTATTGGGGAGTGAGTTCGATTCTTCTTTTTTGGGCTGCGATGATACGTGCAACCAGAGAATGGGGTGGCACTATTGCACAGGGCAAAGCATTTGGCATATTGGATGGCGGACGAGGTCTGGTTGCTGCGGCAAGCGCTAGTCTTGCAGTAGCATCTTTTGGTTGGGTTCTACCTCCGGATGTGACGCTATCAACATCAGAGCAAAATCAACAGGGTTTGCAGTCTGTAATCTACCTATACACAGGCATCACCTTCTTTGCAGCTGTACTTACTTGGGTATTTATTCCAGATACTCGGCCGCAATCATCACCTCCATCGAGTAAACGGCAACGACAATCTCTTGCAATCGAAGTAACACAGGTGATACACAGTCCTATCGTTTGGGCAATAGCCGGTATCGTGATTTGCTCTTACTGTGGCTTTAAAGCTCTGGACAATTATGGTCTTTATGCCGTAGAAGTGCTGAGCATGAATGCGTTGGAGTCATCGGAATTTATCTCGAATGCAGCTTACCTGCGCATTGGCGCGGCGATCACGGCTGGTCTCATTGCTGATCGCTTTAGTGCCAGTAAGATTATCGGTATCAGTTTCACGCTACTGATCATCAGCTATCTATTTCTTGCTAATAGTGCAAGCCTGACTACTGTCCTAGTGTATGGAAATGTAATTATCACCTTTGTGCTTGTCTATGGTCTGCGCGGTGTTTATTTTGCTCTGCTTGAGGAGGCAAAAACACCGACACATTTGACTGGAACTACGGTAGGTGCAGTATCGCTACTGGGTTACACTCCAGATTTCTTTTTTGGCCCTATCGCTGGACGTATTCTCGACCGTGCACCTGGCTTACAAGGCTATCTGGACTACTTTGCTTTTTTGTCAGTCATCATGATCATTGGCTTAACGACTGTCTTGGTCTTTGTTATGTTGAGTCGTCGCCGTAGTTTCAGCACCTGAAATCTCACCTAGGGAAAACGCATCAAATACGAGATGACTATACTTTACGTTGAGGAACCTCCACTATGAAAATAAGTCGGCGAACCCTAATTTCCAGAGCAATGCTTGCGGGTGGTGCTACGGCCATCCCATCGGTTTTATTCGGTAAATTTCAAGGTGATCCAAACGCTGCAATTACCGACTATTCTGCACTCGATCGAGTACTCAGAATGCCGGTTCTGAAGCGAGAACTCTTTTCAGAGCCAGTCATTATCGATGCTCTTGAATTGTTACAAGATCGGAACAACTTTATCTGCCGGGTCCGGTCTCGAGACGGTGCTGAGGGTATATCGATTGGCCATCCATTTATTTCAAAAGCGGGTTACCCAATGTTTAAAGACAGGGTGCGCCCGCGTTTTCTCGGAAAAGATGCACGTGACCTCGATCAGTTGGTCTTTGATGCTTCCGAGCGAAACGTGAAACGTCAGGGCATTCCTCTGTGTGTTCAGATTGCAACGGCCGAATTTGCCATTCTCGACATGCTAGGCAGCATCGCCGAGAAGCCAGTTGGTCAATTGATCGGTGAGATACACCATCCCGAAATCGCGGTGTACCAGGGTACTCGCCTTCGTGAACTCCGCAGAGAGGATCCTGAGGTGTCGCTGGCTCTCGTTCAACAGGATTTAGAGGAAACGAAAGCCAAGGCTGTTAAGCTCCGTGCAGGTCGAGGGGATAACTTAGGCTCGGACATCGACAATGCACCTGGCAGGACGGAGAAACTGATTCGGATGGCCCGCAGAATGTTCGGTGACGATAAGGTTTTAATGATAGATGGCAACGGCTCCTATTCAGTCAAAGAAGCAATAAGGATTGGTCGCATTCTCGAAGAGAACAACTATTACTTCTATGAAGAACCGGTTCCATGGGATTGGTATCAGGAGCAAAAACAAGTTGCTGATGCGATGACCATCCCGATGGCCGGAGGTGAAGAAGAATTCGGTATGCACGCTTTCCGCTGGCTGATTGCCAGTAATGCTTTCGATATCATCCAACCTGACCAATTTTATTTCGGAGGCATCATTCGGTCAATGCAAGTGGCTCGCATGGCCCAGGCTGGTGGAAAAACCATCGTGCCACATCTCTCGGCTGGTGGATTGGGATATCTCTACCTATTGCACTACGTCTCTGCCTGTCCAAATGCTGGTGAGTATCACGAGTTCAAGCTCTTCGCCACTAAGGATGCAAATGGCACCGCGGTGCCGATCGAGAGTAAAACTGAGCCATTTGTGAGTGTCGATGGAGTGATCAAGGTTCCAACTGGTCCAGGCTTAGGGGTTCACATCGATCCCGATTACATCAAGACTCACAAGTTGATCTACGGGTAATTACGTTATTTGCTGAGTCCGACCCGTTTCAGCGGCTGTGTAAGCTGAAAAGATGGTTTTCAGAACCTGAAGCCCATCATCCGCTGTTAGTGGAGGGTCACCTAAGCCGGTACTAGCTCGTATGGCGGCTTTTACTAGTGGAGTATAGCCTGTTGGTATTCCAGGGTTTTTAAACCGATGGATCTTTGGTTCTTTTTCGGTTGTGCTGTACCATTCCAAGGGGAACTCCTGCATATCGCCGCGCCAGCGTTGGAGTTCAAGCCAGCCCGCAGAGCCCCAAATTTTGATTTGTGAGTGATAGCGGCGGTCAAGGTAGTAACCCGAAGTCATGGTCCCAAAGGCCCCATTACTAAATTTCATAGCGATGGCGGCAGAGTCTTCAGTATCGATTGGTTGTCCTCCGACTACCCCGGTGAAGCCAGCAACTTCAGTAACTTGAAGTCCCGTTATGTACATTGCAAGATCGAGCCAATGGATTCCGAGCCATATTAAATGCCCACCCCCAGCGCGGGCTTTCTTGGCCCACCAACTCTTTTGGTATGAAGTACGCCCTAGGCGTGTTTGATCGGCGATCAGGTAGGCATCAAGGCCGTAGACTTGTCCTATCTTTCCTTCACGAATCAGTCGTCGGGCTTCGACGATTTCGGGATTCAATCTGTTAGCTAGAGCTAGCATCAAATGGAGATTTTTTTCGTGAGCTTTTTCAGTGAGGAGTTCAAAATCTGCCGAATTCACACAGGATGGTTTTTCGGCTAGAACGTGACAATTGGCATCAAGGCACATGCGTATGGCTTCGGTAGCAGAAACCGCTTCCATCGTTACGAGTGTCATCTGCGGTTTTTCTGAGCGAAGCATTTCTGTTAGGTCACTGTAAGTGGCTATCAGTTTGGTGCCTAATATTTGCCGAGCTGACTTGAAAGATTTTCCGCTTGGGTCTGAAAGAACAACGGAGCTACAATCTTGCGTGTCGGCCAGTGCTGTGAAGTATAGATCTAAATGAGGACCCCCAGCATGTGTAACAACCCCAACTTTAACTGCGTCGGGAGATTTATTTTGGGCTTGTGAAAAAGAGGCTAGCAATCCTCCTGTCCCTAATACTTCGGTGAATTTTCTACGTTGCATGATGTAAACCTCCAACGGTCGCGTATGATAGCACTCCTGATATCGGACACGGCGAGCAGTCTGAAACTAGAACTCCGAACTTCTTGCCTGCTACTTGCTAACGATCTAACAGTGATCGGAGTGCTACCATTTACGCTACAATCTAGCCCATCCCAAATCCGTTGTGTAGAAGTTTTTCTTTAGACGGTTGGATGGTGAATGTAAACGTCTGGAGTCGCACATGCTTCAACACGTTGGGCATGATTTCACGAGGAGTCCAAATTCAATATGACAGGCAGCCAATTGATAGCACGTATTCTGAAAAAAGAAGGTATAGAGCAAGTCTTTTGTTTCCCTTACACTCCAATTATTGAGTCATTGGCTGAAGAGGAGATCCGCATCATTGTTGCGCGCCAGGAACGTGTTGCTGAAAACATGGCTGATGGGTTCTCACGCACTACGTTTGGTAAAAATATAGGTGTTGTGACTGTGCAACAGGCCGCTGGTGCTGAAAATGCCTTCGCAGGTATAGCACAGGCTTATACAGATTCAAGCCCGATTTTATTTCTGCCCGGCCACCCAGGGCGTAGTCGTACCGGAGTACCTTCGGTTTTCGATGCTGTCCGAAATTATTCCGCCACGACAAAGTGGGCAGATACAATTCCATCGGCCAACGATGTGTCCAACCGTATGCGGCGTGCCTTCACGACTCTACGCTCAGGTCGACCTGGACCGGTACTACTTGAAGTGCCAGTGGATGTCGCGAAGGAAAAGTGTACAGATCAGATGGACTACCGACCGGTTGGCAGAGTTCGAACCGCACCAGATCTCGATTTAATTCGAGAAGCCGTGAAGATGTTACTGACGGCAGAGAAGCCTATGATTTGGGCAGGGCAGGGTGTCTTATACGCGGAAGCTACTGACGAGTTATGTGAACTAGCGGAATTGTTGGCTGCACCCGTACTAAGTACCTTGCTCGGGAAGAGTAACTTTAATGAAAGACATCCTCTAGCGCTGGGAGCCGCCGGCTACAGTCAAACTGCATTGGTGGGTGATTATCTAAACCAGTGCGACGCAATCTTCGCTGTCGGTGCGAGTTTGACATCCACTAATTTTGCTCCGGAGCTGCCTGTTGGTTCGAGGTTAATTCATGCCACGGTTGACCCCAAAGATCTCAACAAAGATGCCGTTCCAGAACTTGGGATTCTCGGGGACGCCAAACTTGTCCTTGCTGCCATGATTGAAGAGGTACGTTCACAGAGTGGTGGCAAGGGACGGGCAGGTCGGTCTCAGGTTGAGCAGTACCTGGCAGATAAACGGGTTGCATGGAAGGCCTACTGGGCACCCAAGTTGAACTCCAGTGAGACACCGATCAATCCCTACCGCGTGATTGGTGATTTCATGAAGAGCACCGATCCAGCGAACACAATCGTGACTCACGATTCGGGAAATCCTCGTGACCAACTTTTACCGCTTTATGAGTCCATCACGCCGCGTGGCTATCTCGGATGGGGGCATTCCACGCAGTTGGGCTTCTCTCTCGGTGCCACCATGGGAGCGAAAATAGCGGCACCGGAGAAACTGGCCGTGAATTTTATGGGCGATGCGGCTTTTGGAATGGTCGGCATGGATATCGAAACAGCCGTCAGGGAAGAAATACCAATCCTAACAATGTTGCTCAACAATTCTGCAATGGGAGGCTACCAAAAATACATTCCAAAAGCGGTGGAGCGATACGGCACCAAATACCTGACTGGTAATTACAGCGAAGTAGCACGTGGGTTGGGAGCATACACCGAACGAATAGAACAACCCAGTGAGATCATCCCCGCCATCGAACGCGCTATTACACAAACCAAGGAAGGCAAACCTGTATTACTTGAGTTCATTACCTGTGAAGAACCTGATATGGCAATTCGATCGTGAACCTGAGATATATCTTAGCCGTGCGAATATGAGTCATTGGTAATCTAGCAGTGTTGAGTCACCTATAGGGGAGCAATATACTTCATGACTCGTCGACAAATAATCCTCTCTATCCCAGGCATGGTTTTGTTAGAGCAGTCTGCAAAAACTGCTACGGTCCATCGTAATCGATCGAAACGGCCTGGAAAACTTGCTCTCAATGCTCGGTCGCGAGTCGAGAGACCTCCATCCAGTGGACACACTAAAGTTATCGAATCGACGCTTAATTTCAATGTGTCTCAAACCGCAATCATTGTTTGCGACATGTGGGACGATCACTGGTGTAAATCATCTGCTCGGCGAGTAACCGAGATGGCGCCTGTCATGAACCAAGTCATCAGTGCTGCACGCCAGCTCGGCGTTATGGTAATTCACGCACCTAGTGGCACCATCGATTATTACAAAGATACGCCACAGTATCGCCGCATGGCTGAAGCTCCACACGTTGATCCACCAACTCCCATAAAAAACTGGTGTCATCTTGAACCTGACAAAGAAAAGCGCCTGCCAATCGATGATACGGACGGTGGTTGTGACGATACGGAACCGCGCACAGCACACCGTGTCTGGAGACGTCAACATCCGGCAATTGAAATAAAGCATTACGATGGCATCAGCGACCAAGGTTCGCAAGTCTATAATTTCTGCTACTCCGAAGGCATCACAAATCTTGCCATCATGGGTGTTCACACGAACATGTGCATACTTGGACGTTCATTCGGCATACGCCAAATGGTGCGCTTGGGGATGAAAGTGGTATTGGTTCGAGATTTGACCGATTCTATGTACGATCCCCGAGACGAACCCAAGGTGACTCACCAACAAGGCACTGATCTTGTCATTGAGCACATAGAGCGCTATTGGTGCCCATCAGTCTTAAGCAGAGATCTTATAACTCTTGGGCAAGCCCGAGAGTTGACACGGCTATAACGTAACTTTGGTGGTTTGCCCTTAGACTGGACAATCATGAGAAGAAAACCTCAAGTCGTTGTGATTGGAAGTCTCAATGTAGATCTGGTTCAGAAGGTTGATCGGTTGCCCAGAGCCGGTGAAACTATTGTGGGTGATGCTCTAGAGATTTTCAGTGGAGGTAAGGGTGCCAATCAGGCTTATGCCGCCGGTCGCATGGGGGCTCGTGTCAGCATGATTGGCCAGGTGGGTAATGATGATCTGGCATCCTCTTCACTGGATAACTTGAGAGCCGCAGGAGTTAATATTGAGTCGGTGGGTGTGTCGGATCGATCTACTGGCACAGCTGTGATCTTTGTTCTACCCGATGGAGAGAACGTAATCATAATCTCACCGGGAGCAAATGCCACTATGACTCCTGAGTTAGCCGAGGAGAGATTGAAAGTCCTCGACAAAGGTGCCTTTTTGCTGTTGCAACTCGAGATTCCGATTGAATCGGTTGAAGAGTCGCTAGTAGCTGCTAAGACTCGTGGAGTTACTACTATCCTCGATCCTGCACCAGCTGTGCATAAGTTCACCTCTGAGTCACTGCATCGAGTCGACTTTCTCACTCCCAATGAGACAGAGGCCATGACACTTCTAGGAGGGTCAGATTTTTGTATAGACGATGATGCTGAAGTCGAACTGATCGCCAGACGGCTTCTTGCACTCGGGCCTAGGGTAGTGGTTCTAAAGTTAGGCAGTCGAGGTTGTTTGATAGCTGCTGAAGGGGGTTGCCATCGGGTACCTGGATTCAAGGTCAAAGCGATTGACACAACGGCAGCCGGCGATGTATTCAATGGGGCTTTTACCACGGCACTAGCTGAAGGTCAGACAATTTCACGAGCAGCGAGTTTTGCAAATGCAGCAGCAGCTCTGTCTGTTACACGATTTGGGGCACAGAACTCAGTACCATCACGTCAGGAAGTAGATCGTTTTTTAATTGGTGACACCGATAGAGTTTAATGGCTGCGGGAGCGTGAGAGACCGATTGGGGACTATTGCCTCATTCATCAAGACGTAACAGCCAACGTAGTGAATTGCGGATGAGTCGTTGCGTCATTTGATGATTCAGACCTTCCGGAGTATGCCCCGGAGACAAATAAACGAAGCGACCTTGGTTTAGATTGCGCCACCAACCGGCAGGAGCGGCTTTATTGTCACGTGCGATGTTGCGCAGCAATAGATGTGTGCTTTCTAAATAGTACTTGCTAGTGTGTTGTTCATCAAAAATTTCGTAATCTTCTATCCCTTGAGTGATGGGGTGGTTTTTGTCTTCGACCCGAATAGTAAAAGTGGCTGGTGGAGGATGGCCGCCATAGTCACCTCCAAAAAGCTTGTAATAGAGACCACCGGGAGGATAGAGTCCATGTGAGTTGTGGAGTGCTAGAAAAGATCCTCCGTTTTGGACAAAATCCCAGACAGCTTTTTGTTGAGATTCTGTCATCCATTTGACATGGGATCGTTCAAAACCGTTGGGCCAAATCATGCCATCTTTAAAAATGACTAGCAGTTGAAATTTTTGAAGAGTTTGAGCATTTAGTTCTCTGTGATTTTCGATAAAAGTCACCGGAATATTTTCTCGCACGAAAGCTGGAGCCAGGCCGTCCCGGATGTGGACTGCACTGTGATAACGGTCACCGATCAGAGCCAGTGCATGGGGTCGATCGTGGGATTGGTAGACACCGGATGTATTCTGAGCCGCCAGCAATGCGGTCACAAAAAAACCCAACAAAAGCAACTGACATCTATAATGTTCTATTCCTGCTGGTTTTTCTGGGGTCATTGGCTGGCCTCTGTGATAGTGTTCAAATAACTGAATATCGTACATAGCAAGGAGGGGAAACCACAACTGCTTTTCAGGGCTGAATAGTCCAATCTCACAAAAGTAACATTACATGACACTCGACTTTGGACTTGATACACTGTCGGCTCGTTTCTGGAAATGCACATAGGGTGCTGGAAAAAATCTAATGCTGAGAAAAAATCCTACTGGTCACTATCCAGTTGTAAGTCAAGAATCGTATATAGACAGCACTGCCATCGTTTGCGGTCATGTGGTCATCGAAGACAATGTATTCGTTGGCCCCTATGCGGTAATCAGAGCTGATGAAGTTGATGAAAAAGGGGAAGTCCATCCAATTCTCATCAAGAAGGGTTCGAACATCCAGGATAGTGTAGTAATTCACTCCAAAGGTGGAGCTGCTGTCACTATTGGAGAACGCACTTCCATCGCACACAGTTCCATTGTGCACGGACCATGCACTGTAGGCGACCGTGTGTTTATTGGGTTTAATTCAGTTGTATTTAACACTCGTATAGGGGATGACTGCGTGATCCGTCACAACTGTGTTGTAGATGGTTTTGATATCCCCGAAAATTTCCATGTGCCGCCTATGACGAATGTTGGCCCTGAATTTGATCTGGATTCGATTTCGAGAGTGTCACAGCAATATTCCGAATTTTCAGAATCGGTTGTATCTGCCAATCATGATCTAGTGAAAGGCTATAAAAAAACTAACTGATGAGGTTTCGGTTTTGTAGAGTGCTTTTGTTTTTATGAAAAGAAGTTTTCCGCTAGGGGCCATATTAGTGATTGCTCTGATGTCTGGCCTGTTTGCTAGCGATCTCGAGCTAGTGCGGTATAACAATCCGGGGCTGACGGTCGACCTGGGTGTCGGTCTATGGGCTTGGCCTCTTCCTATGGACTACGACGGCGACGGAGACCTTGATTTGGTTGTTGGTAGTGGTGGCAAGCCTTACAACGGTGTCTATTTTTTTGAAAATCCCGACGGCAGTCTGATGCCAGTTTTTAAGGCTGGGGTGCGAGTTGCCGATTACAAAAAAAACCTTCAAATCTCACCAGATGGGAGTGTTCTTTCGCCTGGGCGATCGTACCCTGATTTTCTACAATCGGGCCTTGATGAACCGGTTGATCTGCCTCTCAAGACGGATGACGTTCACCGCACCAGTGGTTCCATACGTGCTAATCAGTGGAAGTATGTGGACTATGACGGCGATGGTGTTCTTGACCTCACATTTGGTATCGGAGACTGGATCGACTATGGCTGGGACGATGCGTACAACATCCAGGGTGAATGGACAAACGGTCCATTACACGGCTATGTGTATTGGGCACACAACAAGGGCACCAACGACAAACCATCTTACGCTAAACCAAGGAAAGTTTTTGCTGGTGGCAAACCTGTAGATGTGTATGGGATGCCTAGCCCCAATTTTGCTGACTTTGATGGAGATAACGACCTTGACTTGATCTGTGGTGAATTCCTGGACAGGTTTACCTATTTCGAAAATATTGGTTCCAGAAAGAAACCTGTCTACGCGACCGGACGCCGTTTGGAGCACGATGGTCGTTCTATTGCAATGGACCTGCAGATGATTACGCCGACTGCAGTTGACTGGGATAGGGACGGTGACCCAGATCTAATAGTTGGGGACGAGGATGGTCGCGTTGCATTTGTCGAGAACCTTGGTGATGCTAGTTTTCTTCCGCCACGATACTTTCGACAGGAGGCGGAGTATGTGAAGTTTGGCGCATTGGTCACACCAGTCAGTTTCGATTGGGACGGTGACGGTGATGAGGATCTGGTCGCTGGCAATACTGCCGGCCACGTCGGTTTCATTGAGAACCTTGGAGAACACCACGGACGACCTAGGTGGGCACGGCCCATCTACCTCAAAGCTGATGGCGAGATCATCCGGATCCAGGCTGGTTCGAACGGATCTATTCAGGGGCCTTGCGAAGCCAAGTGGGGCTATACGGCTGTCAGTGTCGCAGACTGGGATGGTGACGGTTTAGCCGACATTGTTGTCAACTCAATATGGGGTAAGGTCATCTGGTTTCAAAACATCGGTCGACGTGGAAGGCCGAAGCTCGCATCGGCACAGAGTGTAAAGACGACTTCCCCTCGAAAACCATCATGGGTTTGGTGGACACCGGAACCCCAAGAGCTCGTCACACAGTGGCGTACGAACCCCGCTGTCTTCGACTGGGATCACAACAGTCGAGCGGATCTTATTATGCTCGATCATGAAGGATATCTGGCATTATTCCGGCGGATTGAGAATGACCTGACAGGTACTGGCGAGAGGGTTTTCAAAACTGAAGGCCCTTCCAGTTTCGATCGTCGTGGAACCCCACTTGACCTGATTTCGAATGCACTCAGACTCAACACTGATCGGGCTGGCATGAGTGGTCGCCGCAAGTTCGCGATCGTTGACTGGGACGGAGACGGAGCACTGGATCTAATAGTGAACAGTACTTGTGTAGATTGGTTTCGAAACATTGAGGGGATTTACAGGTACGAAGGCCCGCTCTGTGAGACGCAATTGGGTGGGCATACCACAAGCCCTACTACGGTTGATTGGAATGGCGATGGCATACGCGATCTGCTCATCGGCACTGAAGATGGGTTCTTGTACTACCGTGAGGGTCGCTAAGAATTCTTGCAACGAAGGAATGCAGCGGGCTTTTGCTATGATTTATCCCCTGATCTGATTTTTGGTATGGCTAAAGTAAACGAGAAATCTTCTGTTGCAACTCCACGCTCTGGAAAAGGTGCAACACGCCGTGCAATCCTTGAGCCGGCCCTAGCGTTAACGTTGGTTGCACCAATGCGAGTCGTGGCGCAGGCACGCACCTCAGTGCCGGAAAAACTGCGACCTCAACCCGGAGATCGTCTGGTTTTTGCATTTGGTCTACGTGAGGGTAAGATACTGAAACCGGAAGAGTTAATAATAGGTTCAACACCGGTGACCGCTTTACCGATGAGCCCAGACACGGGTATTGTACGTGACGGATCGCGACTCAATCGTGTGATGGTAATACGCCTCGATTCAGAAGCCTTGTCGGTCAAGACGGCACGCAGTTCTGCCGATGGGATTGTGGCTTACTCGGCTGTTTGTTCCCATACGGGCTGTGATATTTCGGAGTGGGATACGGAGACACAACGACTGGTCTGTCCATGTCATGACTCCGAATTTGAGGTGACGGATGGTGCTCGTGTAATGTCGGGACCGGCTCCAAAACCATTGGCGATGCTACCTCTTGAAATTACTAAAGGTGAATTACGTGTAGCGCGAAAATTCACGCGACGAGTTGGTGCTCAACCACAATAACTTTATGATCAGCCGTTATCTATCAGATACACTTCCGCTCTGGGAGAGTCGTATTACTTTAGGAGATCCATGTCAACTGTTTTAACTCTTTTCTCGGTTCGGTCTGTTCGTTATTGCAACTCTTGGCTAGTAGTTTTTGTCATTGCTGGTGGATTGACCCCTTCTATCTTCCTTGGTCAACCCGTGTCTTCCTACGCAACCGTAACGGACGAGCGGTTAGAAAGCCCGGAACCACACAACTGGTTGATGTATCGCGGCAGTTATGACTCGAAGGGTTATAGCCCTCTTTCCCAAATCGATACCACCAATGCGAGTCGTCTCGTCCCTGCGTGGACCTTTTCTACGGGCATGCGTGAAGGTCATGAGGCTCCACCTATTGTGAATGATGGCGTTATGTTTGTAACGACTCCTCACAATCGAGTATTGGCGCTCGATGCACGCAGTGGTGATCTTTTGTGGCGCTACGATCGTGATCTACCGGAGGATCAATATCAACTGCATCCAACCAACCGAGGTGTAGCACTCTATGCGGACTACGTTTATCTAGCAACTGCAGATGCCTATTTGGTGGCACTCGATGCACGTAGTGGTGAGGTGGTATGGGAACGAGAGGTGGAAGACTATACTGCCGGTTACTACATGACATTGGCACCGCTGGTCGCAGAAGGCAAAGTGATGGTAGGTGTTTCGGGTGGTGAGTTTGGCGTTCGTGGTTTTATCGCAGCTTTCGAAGCGATGACGGGTGAGCCGGCCTGGAAGACTTATACAATTCCTGCACCAGGTGAGCCTGGTAGCGAAACCTGGGAAGGCGAGAGTTGGAAAACCGGTGGTGTTCCTATTTGGGTCACTGGTTCTTATGATGTGGCACTTGGGCTTACCTATTGGGGTACAGGAAACGCCGCTCCTTGGATGGGTGACGCACGGCCCGGTGACAATCTCTATGCCACTTCGGTTATCGCACTAGATGTTGAAACAGGACAAATTCGTGCGCACCACCAATACCATTGGAATGACTCTTGGGACTGGGATGAGGTTTCAGCTCCACTACTGGTGAACTTTCGACGCAATGGACGAACTATCTCCGGTCTTGTACATCCTGGCAGGAATGGTTACCTTTGGTTTCTCGAGCGTGACCGCGATCAGATCCGATTTGTCGACGCACTGCCGTTCGTGCATCAGAATGTTTTTACTAGTATCGACCCAAAAACTGGGCGACCCAGCTATGACATAGCACGTAGGCCTGGCACGGGTAAACACGCCGAGTTTTGTCCTTCCCACTGGGGTGGCAAGAACTGGCCACCTGCAGCCTATAGTCCGAAGACCGGATACCTCTACATCCCTGCTAATGAGAACATTTGTGGGCAGTTCGAAGGTAGGGAGATTGAGTACAGCCCCGGTCGAATTTACACGGGTGTTGTACGTGGCAAGAGGCGACTCAAGCCGACTGTGGAAGCCAAGGACCACATCGGTGAATTGCAGGCCTGGGACTTGGATGGCCCCAGAAAGGTGTGGACAAAAACTTTTGCTAGTCACAACTGGGGCCCGGTGCTCGCAACCGCGGGCAATGTGCTCTTTATGGGTGGAACCAACGACCGCTATTTCCGTGCTTTTGATGCTCAAACGGGCGAGGAATTATGGAAACAACGCACCAACTCAGGTATAACTGGTGTCCCGAGCAGTTACGAGGTGGACGGTGTCCAATATGTGGCCGTACTCTCAGGGTGGGGCGTCGATGCTGATAGGAAACAGCGAAGACTAAACAAGATCCTCGGGACCAAGACTTACGTACCGCAAGGGGGAGTGCTCTGGGTGTTTGCCCTCCCACAGACTACCACTCAGACGAGCCAAAAGTAGTACAGCTTACTTATGATACGAGTGATGGCTCTTGAGAATCGTTCAGTTACACATTGATGTTAAAACAGTGCGGTCGAACGTCGTGTCCAAGGACGCCCTTTTTCTTTTGAGGCCTCCTCGACGTTACCTACATAGGATCCAGCCTGCGTCAAGATATGATGTAAGTCGTTGCCAAGACTGATCAGCGAGAAATCTTTCTCTAGAAATTCACCAACTCGATCCGTCCCAAAAAGAAAGATCCCCAGAATAATGTTGTTCTTTTTGGCCGCGTTCCTCAGCTTGTTAGTCGCATCTTGGAGTTCTTCAGAAAAATACATGTCCGGGAATTGGTATTTCTCAAACAGTCCCATCGACATGCAGAGATCGTTTTGACCAAGGAACAGAATGTCGACACCTGGAATCTCAGCGATCTCATCGATGTTTTTAATGCAATCGGCCGTCTCAACCTGCAAGGCACAAATGACATTGTCATTCGCCGCTCCCGCGTAGCCTAGTAAGCCATCTTTATTCATGCTCCGCTGCGGAAAATAGACCGACCGTGTTCCGGCCGTGGGATAACGGCAGCAACTGACAGCCTGTCTGGCCTCGTCAGCGTTATTAATATACGGTACTAATACACCATCGGCACCAACATCCAATGATTGTTGGATGCCGCCTCTGTCGTGTGATCCGGCGACCCGTACCAAAGATTTTGCCCCTCCGCTCGAAATGCCACCGATCATTGTCGACAATGTTTCAAACCCCATAGGTCCATGCTGCGTATCAACCAATAACCAGTCGTAACCGCTATGCGCCAGTTGTTCAACAACCGTCGGGCTATGAGAATTAACAAAAAGGCCTAACTTGGGTGTTCCGGTGCGTAACTCTTCCTTAAACTCTGATCCAGTTAACGTATTATCCATCTGTAAAACTTGATTCCTTATTACTTGTGATGTGGTGGGTGTTTTAAGGTCAACGCCGAATTGCTCATCCCATCAAGACGACTGATATCCAGTATAGCTAATATCTTTTAATATGTAATATTAGCTGCGAAAACTACTTATCACGGATCACTTTATGAACTACAACATTGCACTTATCGGATTTGGTGGTGTAAACCGAGCGCTGGCTAGCATTATTGCTACAGATCCAGAAAAATTCTATCGTGAAATGGGCTTCAACTTACGCATTGTCGCGATTTCAGATATGTTTTTGGGATCAGTGTATTCACCAGAAGGCATCGATATGGCTTTGCTAACCGCATTACCAGTAGCTCAAGGAGCTTGCGCTAATCTACCCAATGGTAAAGCCACTGTAGACAATGAAAATATTATTAAAAATAGTAATGCAGATATTGTTGTTGAAGCCACGGTGACCGATTCTATGACAGGTCAGCCTGCAACGTCTCATTGCCGTTGGGCATTGTCTAGTGGTAAGCATGTGTCGACAACGAATAAAGGCCCTCTTGCTTTCGCCGAGAAGGAGCTAATGGATCTAGCGCTTAAAAATAATGTCGGTTTTGAGTACGAAGGTGTGGTGATGAGTGGTACGCCGGTACTGCGTTTTGTGGATAAATTATTAAAGGGCAGCAATATTCATCAATTCGCTGGCATTGTGAATGGTACTGCGAACTACGTTTTAGGTTTAGTTGAGCAAGGCAAGACTTTTTCTGATGCGATTAAATCTGCTCAACAGCAAGGGTATGCTGAGGCGGATCCTAGCGCCGACATTGAAGGTAAAGATGTAATGCTAAAGGTGATTGTTTTAGCGAATCGCTTATGGGGCGCTGATCTGACCCAAGACAATGTTCAGTGTAAAGGCATTACTGGTCTGACGGAAGACATGGTGAAAAATGCTGTAGCAGAAGGGTGCCATTGGAAGTTATTAGGTAAGGCGAACAAGCAAGATGATGGCTCTATTGTTGCTAGTGTGTCACCAGAAAAATTATCAATAGAGCATCCACTTGCTAGCATTACTGGTGCAGTTAATGCGATTACCTTTAAGTCGGGCATGTTAGGCGATGTCACTGTTTCTGGTCCTGGTGCGGGACGTATTGAAACGGCCTACGCTATCTTGTCAGATATTATCGCAATTCACCAACGCGCGGAGAGCTAGTACGGAATCGTTACACGATTAGTTATAACCTGCTACAACCCCTGATATGCGCCATTTGTGGCACCTAAAAAAGCGAAATGGAAAAAAGGCAAAAAAGGTCTCTAAATGGGTACTGGCGGAACCATGAGAGATCTACGAGCTGAAAAACACGGGTGGATATTCAGGAGGGATTACCACGGAGATTCTTCCTAATGTCCGTTTAGTTTCGACACTGCACTGATTAGCGTTTCTTAGAAATTAAAGTACCTGCGGCTTGCCTTCCCCTCAGATGACGTGGGCTTTTAAGGGCGAGCGAATACCGGCTGCACCCAGGCCATTTCACCGTCCGATGA